>Ga0265295_1001196_pt1 | contig 46972 bp, 39 predicted proteins | sample Munlansysbiofilm_FD_192503 | JGI IMG/M metagenome (GOLD analysis project Ga0265295, IMG submission 192503) | Leachate microbial communities from a municipal landfill in Southern Ontario, Canada - Methane capture system biofilm | ecosystem: Engineered > Solid waste > Landfill > Unclassified ...
TCAAATTATTTTACCTGTGTCCCGAACTTTTTTAAAAACTTCGATAATAATTATGGGTTTCTTCAAAAGTGTATGCCACTTTTATCCAATATAAAGGATGGCAAAATTATCAACCCGAATATTTACATAAATTTAATAGTTTTGTCTGCAAATTCGTCCAGATAGGGCCATAACAGCTCTTTTCTGCGATATTTTAAGCCGCCGCATTGAATCCGTACAATACGAAACTTGTCCGTTACCTGCTCAATTTTTTGACCATAATCCTCGGAAAAGGAGCGGTCCTGAATAAGCCGGGTAAAGAGATCAACCCGTCGGATCTCATCCCTTTGGGCCAATGCCCTGGAAAGTTCAACCACATATTTTATCTGACCTCCGGTGTCTGCATCATATCCAAGCTGCATGTTTTCAGCCCTTAACAGTCCGTGGATGCTGAACATCGTAAGTGAAATACCGTTTTTTGATCCCATGAGCCTCCTGCTCTTTATTTATAACCTACATGGCAGTAACTATTTGCCACAGCGAAGAATGAAGCTTTAATCGGGACTGAACTTTGTTTCTTCTCTCTTGTTTCAAGCTTCTTGAATGGTACAGGGTGGACACCAGTGTTATTCCGCTCCCTTTGGTTGAGACTCCCCCAGTGATGTTTCAAGATGAAGACTCTGCTGGAATTTTTCATAAAATTCACCATAAACTGCATCATCCCAGGGCAGAGCCCCTTTAACCTTGCAGATCCTGGCTGCAAATTCACCGGCAAGTGCCATGGTGGATTGAACGGAAAGCTTTTTTAACCGTCCAAAAGCCGCCATGGCTGCATAGGCATCCCCTGCACCCACCGTATCCACAATCTTCTCCAGAGGGAATGCCCTGGCTCTATATTTTTTCCCAGAAAAAGCCCAGATGCTTCCCCTTTCCCCCATGGTAAGGATGATAAGCTCTATCCCGTAAATCCTTATGAATTCATCAATGATTTCGTCCGGCGAATCAGCGGTTGCCTGAATAATCCCCTGTTTAGATAAAAGTGCCAATATCTCAACGGCCTCACCATTGCTCAACTTGAGGATATTGCAGGCATGGAGGGATTGTTCAATTGTAGTTCGGTTATATAAATCGGATCGCAGATTGATGTCGCAGAAAATACTGGTCTCTCTGCTTTTCTCTGAGATTATTCGTCGAACTATTTCTTGTCCATGGCCGGTGCGCTGGGTCAAGGTTCCAAAGTAGATCATATCCGGTGATCCATGCACCAAAGAGGAGAGATGATCGTCAAACTCAAGATGATCCCAGGCTGAATCAGCAGCGATGGTAAACCCATGGGCCCCATCCTCCATGAAGACCCTTACCGTTCCCGTGGGATGGGTTGGATCGGTCTGAATATCACGTGGATCAAACCCATGGTGAAGGAGGAAATCCTTGATCTCAAGACCAAGTTGATCATCACCTACACGGGAAATAAAACGAACCGGAACACCCATCTTTTTAAGATGGTATGCAAAGTTAAATGGGGCTCCACCTATTTTTTTCTGGTCGGGGAAAAGATCAAACAAAATTTCGCCCAGAACTAAAATCATGGCAATACACCCATGTTTAAAAAATTTACATTCCCGGGCATCTTAGACCATACATGTGGTTCAGGTCAAGAAATCGTTTTCATAAAAAAAAAGAGCCCCCGGTCAAATGATCGGGGGCTCTTTTTTTAAAATTGACTGAAATTACCGAAACGGCTTTTAGGGAACAGCGTAAAACGGTCGACTATTCTACAGTCACATTTGTTGCAGACGGACCTTTGGGCCCTTCTTCAATGTCAAATGTAACCCGATCTCCTTCATTCAATGACTTGAAACCTGTTGCATTGATTCCACTGTGATGCACAAAGACATCCTTTCCGTTTTCCTGTTCAATAAATCCAAAACCTTTTGAGTCGTTAAACCATTTTACGATACCATTAGCCATTTTGGCACTCTCCTGTTGTAAATAATAGAACCAGTTTTCAAATTAAGGGCACATTTGCTTCTTAATGTCGGGGAACTTTACCTTGATAGGAAAAACCCAAACATCCCACATGCGGGATGCGATTTAAAATAGAGATATCTGGTTACGAAAAAAAAATCAAGCAATAAATGAAGTAAAAAACGTTTTTTTATTTTAAATGAAATTTTAAGCTGATTAGTGTAAAAACAAAGGATGTACTCTAGGCAGTCTAACAATACGGGCGTGATCAAGGAGAGCCTTGAGGGCATTGTAGAGAGGGTCACCTTTCATAATGCCGACAACGGGTGGTCTATTCTCAGGGTCACGCCCTTTGACAACCATCATACCCAGGAGACGGTGATTGTTCACCAGACAAAGGTGTTTGCCGGTGCTACCATGCACTTTACCGGCTCCTGGACTATCCATCCCAGATTCGGTCGACAGTTCCAGGCAACAATTGCCAGGGAGAAAAAACCTGCGACAGCTGCCGCCCTTGAACGATATTTAGGATCTGGGTTGATCAAGGGTGTCGGTCCAAAAACGGCCAAAAAGATAGTTCGTCATTTTAACGACCAGACCCTGGATGTTTTTGAAAGCTCGATTGAACGGTTGACCGAGGTCCCGGGAATCGCAGAAAAAAAACTCAAAAGCATTGAAGCTGCCTGGATAGAGCACCGGGCCATCCGCAACGTCATGATGTTTCTTCAGTCCCACGGCATAAGCACCCTTTTTGCCGTCAGGATCTACAAGCTGTACGGTGATCTTGCCATTGATACGGTGACCCGGGACCCCTATCGGCTGGCAAATGACTTTTACGGCATCGGGTTCCTTTCTGCGGACAGGGTGGCCCTGAGCATCGGTCTTGGCCATGACAGCCCCCAACGGATCACGGCCGGAATAAAGCATGTGCTTGCTGCAGGTAGTAATTTCGGGCACTGCTTCCTGACCCTGTCCCAGATTCGTGAGCAGGCGGGTGAACTTCTCCACCTTGACCTGACCCATGGGTTGCCCCGGCTTCTCTTGCAGATGGAGCAGGCGAGACTTCTCATGGTTCGCAACCTCAAGGTTGACGGCAATGCTGCAGAGCCATGCTACTATTCACGCTCCCTCTACTTTGACGAGCGTTACGTTGCCCAGAGGATTGTCGCATCCTGCGGTCCCGTCCCGGTTGACGGAAACAGGGTGGTTGACTGGATTGAACGTTACTGCAGTGCAATCGGCATGGATTTGAGCCCTGAACAGGCAGCATCGGTAAGGGGAATCGCAGGTGAAAAATTTTCCATCCTCACCGGGGGACCGGGGTGCGGAAAGACGACTACCACAAAAGTCCTGGTTGAACTCGTGAGAGCCATGGGAAAATCCGTCCTCCTTGCCGCTCCAACGGGTCGGGCGGCCCAGCGCATGCAGGAACTGGTCGGACAGGAAACAAAGACCATTCATCGTTTATTAGGTTGGAAAAACGGCCGTTTCAAGAAAAACGAAGAAACGCCGCTTGATTGCGATTTTATCATTGTGGACGAATGCTCCATGCTTGACATTTCGCTTACCGCATCTCTTTTAAAGGCAGTGCCCGAAGGAAGCCAGATCGTTCTTATCGGAGATGCAGACCAGCTGCCGTCGGTGGGGGCTGGTAATGTTCTAAAAGACATCATCGCATCCAATGGCGTGCCTTGTTTTTGTCTGACCAGAATCTTCAGGCAGACCCGGGAATCTCTCATCATAAAGTATGCCCACAAAATCAATCAAGGTGAAATACCCTGGATAGAATCGCCGTTTAAGCGACCCGGGGCATGGCAGCAAAAGGTTGACTGCCTCTTTATCGATGCCGACGAGGCAACCAACGAGCAGATCAACTTCATCAACCGGGTCAAACGTCTGGTCGACCCTGGAGAGGTTCAAGCCGAAAGGGATTCCAACCCCTTTGAGTTCGGCGTCAACGACCCTGACACCAACGGCTCATCAATAATCATCCCCAAAAAATTCCAGCATGTGAACCTTGAAGAGGTATGTACAGCAGCAACTGAAATCGAACAGCTCAAATCCGTTCTTAAAAAGGTGCACCCCTGGTCATCCCTCCACTACGGTTATACGGCCCTTGACACGGTAAGGATGCTCTATCAGCACTGGATACCGAAATATTACGGCAACCTTTGCGAAATCCAGATTCTCACTCCCATGACAAGGGGAACCCTTGGAACGGTCAACCTGAACCGGGTAATCCAGGCGGCAACAAATCCGTTTACACCCGGAACGGCCCAGATACAAATAGGGCAGAGGACTTTCCGTGTGGGGGATCGGGTGATCCATCGAAAAAACAACTATGACCTGGGAGTGTTCAACGGGGATATCGGCAGCATCCTCTCCATCGATAATGTGGAGCTTACAATGGTCGTATCTTTTTCCCCGGACCAAAGGGAGGTTTTTTACGAGAAAGAAGACATCATGGCCCTTGATCTTGCCTATGCCATTACCATCCACAAATCCCAGGGGAGCGAATTTGAAATTGTCATCATCCCTGTCATGACCCAGCACTATAGAATGCTGTTTCGCAATCTCATCTACACAGGAGTGACAAGAGCCAGAACCCTGGCAGTCTTTGTGGGAACGAGAAAGGCCCTTTCCATGGCCGTTATGAACCAGGATACGGCCAAAAGGCAGACGGCTTTGGAGCAGTTGATAGTGGACAGTAGATAAACTACCTACGGCCTACTGCTTTTTGTTGAAAGCTCATGAAATCGCTTTAATTTTTCCGCCACTCGTCCAAACAGTGTATCACCAGGATATGTTCCGTTTTCGTCAGGTTCTCCCGCCCTGACACCGGTCAACACCTCGATCCCCTGTTCAATGGTGGAGATCTTATATAGGTGAAACTCGCCTCTCTCCATGGCCTGAACCACATCTTTTCTAAGCACGAGATGTTTCACGTTGGAGGCGGGGATCATAACTCCCTGGGTGTTTGTAAGTCCCCTTTTGACACAGATATCGTAAAATCCTTCGATTTTCTCGTTCACACCGCCGATTGCCTGGATCTCCCCCTTCTGGTTCACCGATCCAGTCACGGCTATTTCCTGACGAAGGGGAATTTCGGCGAGGCTTGAAAGCACGGCATAAAGCTCGGTAGAAGAGGCGCTGTCTCCGTCAATGCCGTCGTAGCTCTGCTCAAAGGTGATGCTGATGCTCACGCTCAAGGGATAATTTCGGGCAAACATTCTGCCAAGATAGCCGGATACGATCATCACTCCCTTGTCATGGGTCTCACCCGAAAGAAATGATTCACGATCAATATTGATGATCCCCGGTTCACCCATATAGGACTCAGCCGTAATACGCACCGGTCTTCCAAAGGCAATCTCCCCCATGTCATAAACGGCAAGGGCATTTACCTGGCCTGTGACCCTGTCCTTTACATCCAGCAGGACAGTATGATCCTCAAACTGGGCCATCACCTTTTCCTCGTACAGGTTATGGCGAAATCGCTGCTGATAAAGGGCCTTTGTCATATGTTCTGCATCAACAAGAGGGCTCCCCTCTTTCCTTGCCCAATAATCTGCCTCCTTGAGAACACCCAGAATCTGGCCGAACCTGAGGGAGAGCTTCTGCCGGTGGGCCACCATGCGGCTGCCGTACTCAATGACAGTCATGACACCCCTTGCGGTAAAATCTGCCAGCCCCTCCTGTTTGCAGGCCAGAGCTATGAAACGTGCGTAGTTGTAAAGATTTTCGTCTGTTTTTTCCGCCTCATAGTCAAAATCGGCCCGGACCTTGAATATCTTGTTAAACCTTGAATCCTCTGCCTGTAAATGCCTGAAAGGTTCGTATTCCCCAATCAGTATCACCTTGACATATAGGGGAATCGGGGCGGGCTTTAACGAGGGCATGCCGCACTCTGCCTGACCGGGCATATCTTCGATCCTGAGCATTGATTCCTGGAGTATGCCTTTAAACGTTTCCCAAACCACGGGATTGGCAAGAAGAGGTTCGATATTGATGATCAAATGCCCGCCATTGGCCTTTAACAGAGAACCCGCCACAACCATTGTAAAATCGGCCTTAAAAGACCCCAAGACCGGTCTTTTTTCTATTTTTCCAAACAAATTGTGAAAGGTTGGATTGGGTTCAAAAACCACTGGTGCGCCTTTTTCCTGCCTGCGGTCCACAAGCACATTGACCTGGTATTTTTTCAAAAGCTCCCGGGTCATCTCTAAAAACCGTTCCTGCTCAACCTCCTGCTCTCCCTGCCAATCCAGAAACGAAGAAAAATTTTCTAGGATGTCGGCCTTGACATTCTTCAGGTAGGTTTGAATATCCGCACAATCCTTAAAATAGTAGCGCACCGGATCGAGTTGTTCGGCTATCAGCTCCTCGGTCTTTGACGAAACAAGCTCCTTTAGCACTACCGCTGTTTCCTGACCAAGGGTGTCGATGGCAACGAAGACCTCCTGGAGTTTCTCTTCCACCTCCGAAATCCGCCCATCAATATCGGACCTTAGTTTTTCATCCAGAGCATCAAAGGCTTCCCTGGACATGGGTTGGCCTTCATGCAGCGGCACTACCTGGTAATCGTCATCATCTCGAACAATAGAGATACCCCTTGCCTTTGCAAACAATTCAACTTGGTCAAACAGCTCATTTTGTCTCGCCTGGGTCTTTTTCCAGATGGTGTTCTGCTGTTGATTAAACAGGGGTGTTTCAACAAGATCGGCCATTTTTGTTTTCAACACCTGGACAACCTGGGTCATACTTTTGCTGAAATAGAAGGCAGATCCAGGCGGCATTTTGATGACGACCGGGTGATAGTCATCGTCAAAATTGTTGACCAGGCAAAGGTCTTCAGGGGTTTCATGGTCCAGGGCATGCTCCTCGACAAGCTTCCTGACAATGGTTGCCTTGCCCGTTCCTTCGAGGCCTGTGACAAAGACATTATACTCGAAACCCTTCATGTTCAACCCAAAGTCAATGGCCTGGATGGCTCTAGCCTGACCGATAATCGTGTCAAGCGGTTTTAACTGGGAGGTATCTTTAAAATCTAACAAATCCGAGGGAAACTCTTTAACGATCTCCTGAACCTGGACTTTAAACCTTTGTTCCATCTTGTTTTCCCATTTCCTATAACCGGCACGGCCGGAGCGAGAGATGGCATCCGGCCACAACGAACATTGAAACTCCGCTACCTATGGCGCTTCGAAGCGAGTTTCATATAACCCCCGTGCCCTGCGGACACAACGAACGATGAAACACGATAGCCGTTAGCTGTTAGCGATTAGCTGTTAGCTAAAAGCTAATGGCTAACAGCTAAAAGCTGTTTCTTATAAAACCGGCACGGCCAGAACGAGAGAGGCATCCGGCCACAACGAACATTGAAACTTGGATTAGGACTGAACTTTGTTTCTTGTCTCAAGTTTCAAGTTTCTTGATAGACAGGTGCCACAAAACCCTGGACCAGAGCCTTGTCCTTCAGGAACCTAAACACCTCAGCACCTTCCATCCCCCGGGAGGTTTTAACGTTTCCCTGTTCAAAAAGAGTCTCAACCCTTCCTGGGTCTAACTTTTCAAAGGATTCGGGCCACAGCACAAGACGGTTTGAATCTTGATTATAAATAACCATTGGACCGAAAAGGGTCTTATCTGATTTGTCCTTAATGGGTTTACCCCATACCTTATGCTGTTTTATTTCAAACAGGGGGGAGGCAGGAACATAGCCCAGGATTTCGGCAAAAAGGCAAATGGACTCCTTAACTTGATCAATCTCTCCATTGGAAAGGGCCTGGACCGCATCCTTGAACATTGATTCAATATCCTGAGGGGAAAAAGTCAGGTCAATATCTTTTAAAAGGTCCTTGTGGATAAAATCAAGGGTCTGGTTTCGCCTGAACTTTACAACATCCTTGTCATTCAAGATCTTGATGGCATTTCGGATGCTGATCATCTCCTTGACGGTGGGGTTCCTCCTTAACAGCACATCCTCAAAGGTCGTCTCAAAAAGGGGAAGCTCATTGTCCAGCACAAGGATCTGATGTGTTTTACCGTCCAGGGGCCTTGTGTAGAGGTCCATATCCCGATCTTTGTGAAGATCAAAGTTGGACATATCAAGAAGCTTTTTCATGGATTTTTTGTCCACCTTGGCACCGCTCTCGGCCGTACCAATGGTTGAGTCCACGGTTTTAACAAGATCATTGATGGTAATGCGTTTTAATAAATTTTCTCGAAATCCCATAAAGCATCCTCCTTCTTGATTTAATATGGTTATCCCCTCCCGGGAAGAACGTGGGAGATCTTTGACACCCGGTCGTACATGACAAGGCTTCCTGCAACGGCAACGTTCAAGCTGAACGCTCCGGGCAGCTTGACCAGGCTATGGCATTTTCCCATCACCCCGGAAGAAAGCCCCACCTGCTCGTTACCCAGCAGATAAACCGCCCGCAGGGGATGATCGAAACGGTTCAACTCAACCGCGCTTTCTCCCATTTCAACCCCCACAAGCCGGGTATCATGGGCAAGAGTGCTGTAAAACTCTTCAAATGTATCATGATGGAACAGGGGGATTTTTGTCCAGGTACGGGTGACATCCCCGGGTTGATAACGGTATCGGTTTCCAATTGTAAAGATAAAAGAGGCTCCTAGGACATAGGCCGTCCGCCACAAGGTGCCGATGTTAAGGCCCTTTACCGAGTGGATCAAACCTATTCCGTAAAAACCGTCCTGCTGATATTTCTGCCTCAACCTTGACATTATTTTATCATATCCCCATCGGATCATGCAGTCAACGTCATTGAATCCTGGATAGCAATTATCATTCTGGACAAGGGATATTTACGCTATTCTTCTTTAGCTGTTTATGATAATTTTGTCTGGCAGGGTCAAAATAGGAAGGCCCGACAGTTTGTTGTCACATTTTACATCACATTTTCAACGGTTGGAGGTTTTGATGGATCCATCAGTTATCATTTTCGGTAAAAGCACATGACCCTTTACCAATGCTGCCCGTGGGGCATTTGATGAGAGAAAAGTGTTGTTTCAATATATTGACGTGGTCATGGAGCCTGACCGTCTGCCTGATATGCTCAAATATTCGGGGGGAAACCGCAAGGTCCCGGTTATTGTGGAGAACGGAAAGGTCACCATAGGACATGACGGCAAAGGGTGAAAGGTCTGATCTCCGGCTGTAGGCTGGAAATAACCTGATCATCAAAATAGAACAATAGGAATTATTTAAAAAAATGAAACAGAGAAAATCTTCCAATGGGAAATATCCCATTGACGACTTTAAAAGCGGTGAAGCCTGGCGTTTGTTCAAGATCATGGGCGAATTTGTCGAGGCGATTGACACCTTGCACCATATAGGCCCTGCCGTCACCATATTTGGATCGGCAAGAACCGTTCCGGGGTCCCACTATTACACCAAGGCAGAAGAGATAGCAGCGCTTTTTGTCAAGGCTGGCTTCGGCGTAATAACCGGCGGCGGAGGCGGCATCATGCAGGCCGCCAACAAAGGAGCCCACTCGGTTGGCGGAATATCGGTGGGGCTCAACATCAACCTGCCCCGGGAACAGGTACCAAACGCCTATACCAATATCGAGATGGAGTTCAACTATTTCTTTATCCGCAAGGTGATGTTCGTAAAATATGCCCAGGCCTATATCATCATCCCCGGCGGGTTTGGGACCCTTGACGAACTCTTTGAGGCTGTCACCCTGATCCAGACCTATAGAATCAAACCCCTTCCTGTGATCCTCGTGGGAAGCGACTACTGGTCGGGACTTGTGGATTGGATACGGGCAAGATTGCTCGAAAATTCGATGATATCGCCTGATGATATGGATATCTTCAAGGTTCTTGATGATCCTGACGAGATCGTAAAGGCGGTTCTTGATTTTAACGAAAGAAAAGCCGATTGAAAACCACCAGCCATCAGATCTATTTTGCCGACAGCTGTGACATGGGAATGATTGAATCCAACTCCGTAAATCTGATCGTCACCTCACCGCCCTACCCCATGGTCGAAATGTGGGACGACCTCTTTTGCGCCACGGATTCAAAGATCAAGAAGGCGCTTGCAGAAGGCCGGGGAATGCAGGCCTTTGAGCTCATGCACCAGAAGCTTGACAGGGTATGGGCTGAGACCTACAGGATTCTCTCTCCCGGCTCCTTTGCCTGCATCAACATTGGAGATGCCACCCGTACCGTGGATGGAACCTTTCAACTCTATCCAAACCATGCCAGGATCTTATCGGCCATGGTTAGCCTTGGATTTTCCCCCATGCCTTTGATCATCTGGAGAAAACAGACCAATGCCCCGAACAAGTTCATGGGGTCCGGCATGCTGCCCGCAGGGGCCTATGTCACCCTGGAACACGAGTATGTTCTCATCCTGAGAAAGGGAGAAAAGCGTCAGTTTAAAAGCGAAGAAGAAAAGGAGCACAGAAGAAAGAGCGCTCTTTTCTGGGAAGAGCGGAACCAGTGGTTCTCCGATGTCTGGTTTGACCTCAAGGGAACGGTTCAAAAACTTAAAACAAACAGCCCTGAAAATAAAGGGATCAGAAAACGAAGCGGCTCTTATCCCTTTGCCCTGCCCTATCAACTCATCAACATGTATTCGGTCAAGCAGGACATTGTGGTTGATCCCTTTCTGGGTCTTGGTACAACCACCCTTGCGGCCATGGCAGCAGGGAGAAACAGCCTGGGGTTTGAAATTGACGATGGATTCTGGGAACCCATCGCCCAAAGGATAAACGGTTCAGAACCAATGCTGAACAGGGAAGTTCTCAACAGGCTTGAAAACCACCTGGAGTTTGTAAAGAGAAGAACCGAGCAGAACAAACCTTTTAAACACTTTAACGAGACCCACGGTTTTGAGGTGATAACCGCCCAGGAACGATTTTTACACCTGGGCGGTGTCGAGGCCGTCACCATTGATGAAAAAACTGGTGAAAAAACCAAAACCTTTAAGGTCAAACACTGTGAGTTCCCACAACCCAAAAGGGATCTTTTCACCCCGGTATAACCCACATGTCCTGACTGACGGCCACAACGAAGCATGAAACTCAATAAAATGTAGGGGCTCCCCTTGCGGGTGCCCTTTGCGGCGGCCCCAATAAAATCGAATACCCGCCTGCAAGTTCGGAGCGAGTTTGATACAAAAACCATCAAAACCGAAAACCCCTTGGATAATGAAAAACAACCCTTGGGGGCAGTTGTTCCAGTTTAAACTCAACCTTTATTTTTTCAAGGATCTCCTCCTCGTTTAAGAAGCCCTGTTTGTTTACAATATTTATGCAGAACATCTCACCCCAGGAGTTGAAATAGATGGCTGACAACTCATGGACCCGCTTTTTTTTTCTTGGAACGCACAAGTTAAGGGAGATAAAGACTGCCACGATCCTTGCTGTGGACAACAGGTTTATGGAGGGTATGGTTTGACTGCTGTCATTGACAAAAAAGAGGTAAAGGGCCTGGAAGAATCTCTGAATATCATCAGATGAGACCGGAGTGGGGTTGGGATAAAGATTGATTATCGTTGAAGGTGAAAAAAGCTGGTTGTGAACAAGCCATGCGGCTATCTCCTCGATGGTTCCGCCCTGACTAATTACCCCGTCGTCATCATGATTTGATCGGGAGGGGTGATTGACAAGCTCCCATCTGCCGGGATTTCCCTGTTGAGGTGCAAAGATCAAGGTCAGTTTCGTAAAATGGCGATCGCTTCTTGAAACCAGCAGGGTTCTGGGTATTTTGCCAGGCTGGCTGGAAAATTCGACAAACATTTTCCGACCTATAACGGTTCGATCTTCCGGGGTTATGGTCGAGGTCTGACCATTATTCATGGCCTGGTTTACCCGGATGTAGGTTTTGACCATGTATTGTTGAATCTGCTGGCTGAGTCTTGTAATCTTACTGTATTGCCACTCTTTGAAGTTGCCGCTTTCAACCACCATGGGTCTGGTCCAGGACCACTTCTGCATGCACCAGTTAATGAAAAAAGAGCGCAGACCAAACAGGGTTTCATTGCGATCTAAATCACTCTCTATACCTGTTTTAAGAAAAAAGCACTGCTGGACAAGCCTTGTCGCCCCGGGATTATCCGCCTGTTCGTAAAATTCCATAACGCTCTCTAAAAGGGTATAGTAGGGATCGATCTTGCCAAGGGGCAGGAAGAGGCCCGGATTCATCCATTGTTTCTTGAACCGATTGCAGAGAAGCTGCCTGTTTCCTTTTGCGTGTATGAACTTTTCAAGCAGGGCCATCTTGATCACCGATTTAAATGGACTTTTCAAAAGCTTGAAAAGTTGCCAGATCGAAGCCCCAAAATACTCTTCCGAAGGAATTACATGTATGTCACCAAAATCAACAAACCGGCAGGTAACCGGGTTTATGCAGACCCTGGAAAGGAGCAGGTCATAGTATGTCCGGCTGATGCCCACGGGCAAGGTGCACCAGAAGGTCAGCTTTCCCGCCACATGAATCATGGTCCTGTAAAACTCTTCTTTGAGAATAAGGCCCTGGGCAGAGCCGGAACTCTCACCTGTGGAATCTCCGAAATCATCGTTTCTGGCCCTGTCTATGTCCACAATAAAAAAATGAATCTCTGCTTTAAACTCGTTAAGTGCCCATTGCTCGATCAGGGTAAGTTTTTGCTGAAACCGCTTTCCCTCCAAGGATTCAGGATCATGCCCCCGCACACATACCCAGTAGTCGATATCCGAATCCCTGGTCTGGGCAATGGTGCCTGTGCTCCCCATGGTAAAAAGGCTCTCCACATGGGGAGTTTCGCAAAATCGATGAAAAATTTCATTCGAGCCTAAATAAAGGGATGCCGTGGCGCAAGTCTCGCGACATGGCCGATAGTTGGCTATTCCCCGGGGTGCGGGCAGGGAATCGGCTTTGTAACCGGGGAAAATTAAATTCTCGTGGATGAGCAGGGGAATTATTTCAAAAAGGTCGGCCTGCTTTGGCTTGAAAACATCCATGGCAGCTAACAAAGAAAATTTGTTTTGATTTAAAAACAATTTTTCCCCTGAATGTAGCAGGTCCGTAAGGATCAGAAGATCTACCTCTTGAACCAGCTTCTGTAAAGGGTCATGGATATAATTATGGGCAAGGTCTCCTCTTGAACTGGAATGCCTCTTACCAGGTTCGAACAAAAAATCAGGCAACTCTTTTTGATCAAACAGAAATTTCCTAGCGTTGAAATTTGCATCCTCAGCCTCAAGGGTAGATACGATATGGGTGGAAAACCGGGTAAACCGGGACTGAACCCCTGAAAAATCAGAGTCGATCAGAATGGATTGGACAAAGGTGACATTATCCGTCCGGGCTGCGGCAAAGGTGGACCCGGAAAGATCGGCTCGAACAAACCTGGAAGCCGAGATGTGGGCACCTGTAAAGATGCAGTCAAACATCCTGGCAGATTCAAGATTCACTGCAAAAAAAGAGGCGTTTTCAAAGCTGCAATTGATAAAGAGAGCGCCTTTGGCTGAAACATTAATGAAAGCTGCCCGGTTAAAGTTCACTGAATCAAAGGTGGCACCGTTTAAATCTACGGTATCAAGCAAGGCTGAGTTGAACGAATAGTTCTCAAACGATGAAAAGGAGAGGTTGGAATCTGTCATGGTACAACCGTCAAAAATCGTGGGGGAAAAAAAAGAACCGGAGGAGAGGTCTATCCTATCCATGGTCGTGCCTGTAAAGTCGGTACGCTCATTTACTCCTGCCTGCTTGAGATTCAACAGCTGTTTCTTGAGTGAACCCGTGCGCATTTTTTTAAAAAAACTCTGGGGTTTCCCAGGAACTGCAAATGACTTACGCTCAAATCTTAATTTTGAGCCGTCCCGGGTGATCTGATTTTTCTCCTTGGCAAGTGTGGTTTCAATTGCCTCAGATAGAGCGATCAAAGTTTTTTCAACTTTCGTATCAATTCCATGGCCGAATTTTTTAAAGAGGGCAATTATACGTTCCGGCCTTTTATGGACCATTCCGCAAACAAGAGCCCTGGAGATCTCAGGATTTGTCCCGAGCCAGGAATCTCTATCCATGGCAATCGCCTGAACGAACAGGAATGCGATTCTTGACAACTTTGTAAGTTCATCAAAAATGGGCCCCATGAGATAGGGTGCCCGGGTCTTGACTGTGTTGACAAGGGATAGAAGGGTTGACGGAGACGAAACCGCCAGGGCTCTGAACCCGGCAATGTCATCTCCTTCCTGGGTCAAAATCCATTCAAGCAGATGATCAAAAATGTCGGCATAGGTTCCTACGGGGGACGCCTCAATAACAGCAAGAACCGCAGAACGGACAACCTTATCTTCCCTTGGGGTAAGAAGGGAAAGAACAAGGGCAGGGGCAATCCGGGGGACCATCATGGCCAGAGCCTTCACGGCTGTGGCCCGCTCATGGGGGGAAAACTTAGTCCAATCATCTCCAAGTTCCCCTGCGACGAGGGTTTCCGGATTCCGCAGTTCCGGGTCAAGGTTCATCAAAAAAGCATCACAACCCATTTGATTGTCAAAACGCCTTGCAAAAAAACGGATAACATCCGGCCTGGAGGTTATCCCCCTGAGTATCGACTTAAATTCACCTGCAAGACGACGCCTGATCAGGGGGGGAGACTTCAGATAATAATCCAAAAGGGCGAGCCGGCCCGGTTCTGATATGGTGGCAACTATCCTTTTAAGTTTATCCATGGGGAGGGCACCGCTCTGGTAAAACAACCAGGCATAAAAAGGCCCCCTCCCTCCAGATTCAAGAAGGGTCTCCATATAAAGCCGTATCTCCTGTACTGGTAAATCCGGCTTTAAACGTTCATATATCCTTGCGCTGTAAACCGAGGATTGATGAATAAATTCAAGGGAGTCGGCGGCTGAAACGGTGGAGTATATCTCTTCCAGGGCAATGGCCTTGGACTTGAGTATCCCAAGCCCCTGTCTTGCCCGGTTCCGCACGGAAACATGGAGGGAGTCGATACCCGCAAGAATCGGTATAATCCCCTGACCCGGTGAGAGCTGAATCCCACGCTCAATTAAATCGAGTTTGACTGTTTCATCCCCGTCCTGCCAGACCCAGTCAAATCTCCCCCAATCAAACTTTTCCCGGTCTAACCCCACTCGACAAGTTTCTCTGTTCTCTATACCCATTTACCGCCCATTCAGCCTACCCTACTGCTTTCTGCCGTCCATTCCAATTCGTTTATTTCCGATCTCTATCCATGGTGCCTTATCCCCGTCAGCAACAAGGGCAGCAGGCCTTATCTCTCCCTGTAAAACTCCATGGATAGAAGGGCGAAGTCTGGAAAAATCAACCGTTTCAATCAGTTTTTTCAACAGTTCGATCACATCTGCGTCATGGGTTGTAACCCTTCGATTTCTCAGGCAGGATCGAACTTTCAAATTGTAAATGCGCCGGATTTCCGTCTCCACACAATGGCTGTCAAGGTTAAGTTCTATACGCATAAATCGACCGTTCTCGAGTGTTGTTTCTAAATACTATCTCATATATGTTGTACCTGCCAAAATTGCAACCAAATGAGCAATTCTAACTTTAGATAATAATATATTGGGGCGCTGTTTTGATGGGGGAGTTGTGGTATAGGCAACGGTATCGCCATCCACCGTATATAATAAAACCAAAATTAGAATTGCTGCAACCAAATAAAAACAATTGAATTTATACCTGAATCGGTTATTATATCCAATTTACCAATTGCAAATTAAATTTATTGTTTAACCTAGGCAAAATGAATCTATTTGACGATGAAAAAGAGGGGATAAAGTACGGAACCGCATATACTGCAGGTTCCATCGAGGTTCTCAAGGGGCTTGATCCCGTCAGGCGCAGGCCAGGCATGTACACCGACACAACGAGCCCCAATCACCTTGCCCACGAGGTGATTGACAACAGCGTTGACGAGGCCATTGCAGGATTTGCCAATAAAATTGATGTGATCCTCCATGGGGACAACAGCCTGGAGGTGAGCGATAACGGCAGGGGCATGCCCGTTGACATCCATCCTGAAGAGGGGGTCACGGGTGTTGAGCTGATTCTGACAAGACTCCATGCCGGTGCAAAGTTTTCAAGCAAGGATTATAATTTCTCCGGTGGTCTCCATGGGGTGGGAGTATCGGTGGTCAACGCCCTGTCGAGCCATCTGACGGTTAACATCCGCAGAGACGGGGCTCTGCACACGATTTCATTTAAGAATGGACACCTTGACGAGCCCCTCACCCTGGTAAAATCCATCGGAAAAAACAACTCAGGCACCAACCTGAGATTTTACCCGGATGTCAACTATTTTGACCGACCCAATTTTTCTAAAAAAGATTTAAAACACTCTTTAAAGGCCAAGGCCGTTCTTTGCCCGGGTCTGTTAATCACCCTTTTTGTTGAAGAAACCGGGGAGAAATACGAATGGCAGTTTGAATTCGGGTTGCGGGATTACCTGGCCGAGGCCCTGGACGGGCAGGCAACCGTATTTGGCTCTCCATTTACAGGAGAAATCAAGACGGACGAGGGTACCGTTGCCTGGGCCGTTGACTGGACCGAAGAAAAGAGGCTTAACACCTGCGAAAGCTATGTCAATCTCATTCCCACCCCCCTTGGTGGCACCCATGTTAACGGGTTCCGGTCGGGCCTTCTCGAATCCATCAGGGAATTTTGCAAGTTCAGAGATATTGTTCCCAAGGGTGTCAACCTGGCTCCGGAAGATATATGGGAAAACATCGCCTTCATCCTTTCGGTGAAGCTTGCAGACGCCCAGTTCTCGGGCCAGACCAAGGAACGGCTCTCGTCACGCCACTGCACGGTGGTGGTCAATTCAGCAGTAAAGGACGCCTTCAGCCTCTGGCTCAACCAGAACACCGATGTCGGGGAACGGCTGGCAGACCTTGCCGTTGAAAATGCCCGGGACCGCCTTAAAAGGGCGAGAAAGGTTACCCGGAAAAGGATCACCAGCGGCCCGGCCCTCCCTGGAAAGCTCAGCGACTGCACCAGCAGCGATCCTGAGAAAAGCGAACTCTTCCTTGTGGAGGGAGATTCTGCCGGAGGCTCGGCCAAGCAGGCAAGGGATAGGAGATTCCAGGCCATCATGCCCCTGAAGGGCAAGATCCTCAACACCTGGGACACGGACCCATCCCAGATATTAAGCTCAAAGGAGATCCATGACATTTCCGTTGCCATGGGGGTTGATCCAGATTCGGATGATATCTCAGGTCTCAGGTACAACAAGATCTGCATCCTTGCCGATGCAGATTCAGACGGCCTCCACATTGCCACTCTGCTTTGCGCACTTTTTTTCAGGCATTTTCGAAAGGTTGTAAAAGACGGGCATATCTTTATGGCCATGCCTCCCCTTTTCCGCATTGACGTGGGTAAAGAGGTGTTTTACGCCCTTGACGAACCCGAGCGTGAAAGCATAATTAAACGCATCCAAGCCCAAAAAAAACACGGCAAGATCAACGTCCAGAGATTCAAGGGCCTTGGAGAGATGAACCCGGTACAGCTGAGGGAGACAACCATTGCGCCGGACACAAGACGCCTTGTCCAGCTGGTGATCGACCTTGACGGTGATGATGAAGAGGGCAGCGAGGCCGACCAGAGGGTCTTTGAAACCATGGATATGCTTCTTGGCAAGAAAAGAGCCCCAGACCGCCGACGCTGGATTGAGGCAAAGGGAAACATGAGGGAGGTTGAATAGATGGGAAGCACAAAATTGACAAGCCTTGAAGGATTTGAACGTCAGCCGTTTGAAACATTTGCGGAAAGCGCCTACCTCAACTACTCCATGTATGTGATCCTTGACAGAGCTCTGCCCTATATTGGCGACGGCCTGAAGCCTGTTCAGCGCAGAATAGTCTATGCCATGAGTCAGCTGGGACTTTCCTCCGGGGCAAAGTACAAGAAATCCGCCCGGACAGTGGGAGACGTCCTCGGCAAGTACCATCCCCACGGGGATTCTGCATGCTACGAGGCCATGGTCCTGCTGGCCCAGCCCTTTTCCTGCCGCTATCCCCTGCTTGATGGCCAGGGCAACTGGGGAGCCCCTGATGATCCCAAATCCTTTGCCGCCATGCGGTATACGGAATCGAAACTGTCCAGATACGCCGACATTCTCCTGGCAGAGCTTGACCTCGGGGCAACCGAATGGACCGCAAACTTTGACGGCACCCTGAACGAACCCACCCTGATGCCGGCCAGACTTCCCAACATTCTTCTCAACGGCACCACAGGCATTGCCGTGGGTATGGCAACGGATATTCCCCCCCACAACCTCAACGAGGTGGCTTCCGCCCTTGTTCATCTCCTGGAACATCCAGATGCAGCGCTGGGCAAAATATGTGAGTTTATCCAGGGTCCGGATTACCCCACCGAGGCTGAAATCATCACACCTTCGTCTGAAATCAGAGAGATGTACCTGACGGGCAACGGCAGGATTCGAATGAGGGCAAAATACCATGTGGACGACGGTGACATAGTTGTCACCGCCCTGCCCCATCACTCGTCAGGGGAAAAGATTTTAGAGCAGATTGCGGCCCAGATGCAGGCAAAAAAACTGCCCATGGTGGTGGATCTAAGGGATGAATCCGACCACGAAGAGCCCACCCGCCTGGTGATCATCCCCAAGACCCGGACCAACACCACGGCCCTCATGGACCACCTCTTTGCGACCACAGACCTTGAACGCTCCTATCGCATCAACATGAACATGATCGGAACCAACGGCAGACCCGAGGTGAAACCGCTGGTGACCGTTCTATCCGAATGGCTTGCCTACAGGATTGATACGGTGCGAAAACGCCTGGAACACAGGCTTCAAAAGGTCAACGAACGTATTCACCTCCTGGACGGCCTGCTCACCGCCTTTCTCAATATCGATGAGATCATTGCCATCATCCGCAACAACGACGAGCCAAAACCCGTGCTCATGGAAACTTTCAACCTGAGTGACCGCCAGGCAACGGCCATCCTTGAGATAAAACTGCGCAACCTGGCAAAGCTTGAAGAGATAAAGATCCAGGCAGAAAAGAAAAGTCTTGATGAAGAGCGCCTGCAGATCGAAAGGATCCTCGCCTCGGACAAGCGCCTCAGGACCCTGATAAAGAAGGAGATCCAGGCCGACGCAAAAAAGCACGGGGACGAGCGGCGATCACCCATCTTTGAAAGAAAAGGGGCAGAAGCCTATTCCGAGGAAGAGGTGATCCAGGTCGAGCCCATGACCGTAATTCTATCAAAGAACGGATGGGTTCGTGCGGCAAAGGGTCATGATGTTGATGTGGAAAAATTAAAATTCAAATCAGGCGACGACCTTCTCTCAACCGCCCCTGCCATGAGCAACCGTCCAGCTGTTTTTTTCGACTCAACGGGCAGAAGCTATTCGATTCCCGTCCACACCCTGGCATCTGCCCGAACCATGGGAGAACCCCTTACGGGAAGGTTGACCGTCAAGCCTGAAGCCCACATCTCAGGCCTTGTCACCGGAGATGATGGGGATCTTTTTCTCCTTTACACAGATACCGGCTTTGGGTTTATCACCCAATTTTCCAACTTGACTGCAAAGAGCAGGACGGGCAAGGCAGTTTTGACCCTGGATCAATTGGCAGAATTCATGACACCCCTGCCGGTTAAGAATCCGGCAACAGACCTGCTGGCCGTCATCACCACCTCCGGCCGAATGATTATTTTTCCGGTCAAAGAGATGCCCATTATGGAAAAGGGCAAGGGCAATAAAATTATAGGCATACCCAAAAATCAGCTCTCAACTCCAGGAACAGAACGGATAAAAATCCTGGAGCTCTTGCCTGAAGGGGCTGAAATTGTTATATATGCAGGAAAACATTTTTTAAAACTAACGGTCGGTAATCAGACAAACTACCGGTCAAAACGCGGATACAGGGGCAAAAGGCTTCCAAGGGGCTTCCAGAATGCAAACCGCCTAGAGGTGATACCTTCAGAAAGATAATTCTACACAGGATAAAACAGCTGACCTCCATCAATGCCCTTTTCGCACATATGGTCGTTGCCTGCATTGCACTTACCCTTGTGTGCGCCGAGGTGAAAAAGAGCAGCAATCTCTTTATCAAACCAACCACCCTCCATCGTATCAAAAAGACCGGAACCCTGCGCATGATAACAGCCAGGGCGATAAACTCCTACGAGATCTACCGGGGAAAGCCCATTGGATTCGAGTATGAAATGGCCAGGGAATTTGCCGATTATCTCAATGTCCGTCTTGAGATGGTAACCCCGGGCTGGAATCAAATTTACCGATTCCTAGAACAGGATCATGGTGATTTCATTGCTGCCGGGCCCGGCATCATACAGGAGCAGTACCAAAACCAGGGCCAGAACAAATCCCACACCTTTTCTGATCCATATATGACGGTTCAGTACAAGCTCATCCACCACAAGCTCATTTATGGTCCTTCCAACCTTGAGGCCCTGGCAGGCCAGACCATCCATGTCCGTCGGGGAACAGCTTACCAGATGAAGCTTGAACAGATACGACGAGACGGAATAGAGATCGGTATTGTTCTCCACGACAACACCCCCACGATGGAGTTGATCCAGATGGTCGCCGACCGGGAGATAAAATACACCGTGGCCGACGTAACCATCGCCAATCTGAATCGGCGTTACCATCCTGACATAGCCCTGGGTCTTGACTTATCTCCAGAAAAACCCCTTGGCTGGGCCGTGCGATCCAATGATCCAGAGTTCCTGAATACGGTGAATGATTTTCTGGCAGATATCAAAAGCCGGGGGATTCAACAGAAAATCTATAAAAAATATTACAGCGATGTCGAGACATTTGACTACTACGATGTCAAGAAGTTTCACCAGCGAATAGATACACGCCTCCCCGATTATCAGGAAATTATCCAGCAGGAATGCCGAGAATATGGTTTTGACTGGAGAATGATTGCCGCAGTTGTCTACCAGGAGTCCCACTACAACCCCCAGGCCAGAAGCCGGACCGGAGTGAGGGGACTCATGCAGGTGACTGCGGATACGGCAAAGGAGATGGGCATCGACAACCGGCTGCATCCAGAGCAGAGTCTAAGGGCTGGAATCCGATATCTTGCCAAACTCTACCAGCGATTTGAAGAGATTGAAGACCATCACCAACGCCTTTTGTTCACCCTTGCATCCTACAACATCGGGTACGGCCATGTGAGGGACGCCCAGGTCCTTGCCGAGAACCACGGATGGAACAAAAATCGCTGGGCCAGCCTGGAAAAAACCCTGCCCATGCTTACCAAGGTGCGTTATTATCGAACCGTTCCCAACGGTTATGCCAGGGGATGGGAACCGGTTCACTACATCAAACGTATCCTTACCTACTATGACATCCTGAGGCAAAAGGCGTGAAAAGCTGTTAGCTATTAGCGGTTAGCTTTTAGCTAAGGGCTAACCGCTAACGGCTAACGGCTAATAGCTAATAACCCTTGCAACACCTGAATTGTTGTTGGACGGAACCGTGATAAATCTTGATTTAATATCCGGTGGTGCATTGGTAACCACAAACCCCTTCCCGGCCCAGAGCAGAAGATCCAGATCGTTGTAATCATTGCCAACCGCCACAACATTGTTTTGTCCCATGCCAAGCTTGTCAACAAGCCAGGCTGCGCTGTGGCTCTTGGATACCCCCCCTGGAAAGACCTCAATCCACATGGACTCATGGTCCAGGGGGGAGGTTGCCCTGACCACGCTCAAATCGGGCAAGGCGATTTGGGTGTTTTTAAAAACCCCCAGGGCACCTTGTCCCGGCACAACGGCCACCACCTGGGTGGCCCTTCCAAACCCGTTGATGCCCATTGCATCCATGGGTTTTGCCCAGGGTCTGTAGATTTCGATACGGGATCTGAAGTCGGGGTTGTCACGGCCATGGGAGCGAAAGACGAATTCCCGGGTTCGAGGAATGGGTCGGTGGACCATATAATCACAGCGTTCAGCCTCAAAGTGATCAGTAATGCGATGAACCTCATGCTGCGACAGGGAATGATCACATACAAGCTCCATGGATGGGAATGCCATGATGCCCGCACCGGTTGAGAAAATCACATAGTCCACCGGCAGAAAATTATCAGGACCCCCCAATGCCAGGCTCGTTATAGCCTTGTGAAAAGAATACCAGGAGCGGCCCGTGGCAACCACCCTTACGACTCCCATTTTGCCGAGGGCTTCAAGGGCGTTAAGATCCTCCTGTGAAATCCTGCGGTCATCATTTAACAACGTGCCGTCAAGATCAGTTATAAACATTGAGCAGTTCATCATCTCCTTATTTCCCATTCCTGGTTTCTACTACCCACCATTCACTACCTACTATCTATGGCTGTCTTCACAGCCCGGGCAGCAGCCAGATTCATGCCCGGAAGGGCGGCAAGCTCTTCAACGGTTGCAAGACGCATGCGGGTGACACCCTTATAGGTGGCCATGAGCACCTGCTTTCGTTTCTTGCCGATGCCTGAAACCGCATCCAGAACCGACATTCCGGCTCTTTTTGACCTGCGTTTACGCTGAAAGGTGATGGCAAACCTGTGGGCCTCGTCCCTGAGACGCTGAACAAGATAGAGGGCCTTAGTTGCCCCCCGGGTGTTGACCGGGTTGGCCCTGCCTGGAAGATAGATCTTGTCAGCCTCCTCACCAAGTTTTACATCCCGTTCTGCAATAGCCGCTACCTGGAAATGACCCTCAAGGCCAAGGTTCTTTAACACGGCCATTGCCATGGTGAGCTGGCCCTTACCCCCATCCACCACCAGAAGGTCCGGCAGGGGAAGATCTGTGTTGGAGAGCCTGCGGGTCAGCACCTCGGTCATGCAGGCGTAATCGTCGTTTTCCTTTGCGTCTCTTATGATGAACTTGCGGTACTCATCCTTGCAGGCAATGCCGTCCACAAAGACCGCCATGGAGGATACCGGATCTGTCCCCGCCATGTTGGAGTTATCAAAGCATTCTATTCTCCTGGGATATACCTGCATGTTAAGGATCTGCTGGAGGGAGATCAGGGTGTTGCGGGCCTCGTTCTGAGCCGAGAGGATCTTTTCAAGCTCCTTTTGTGCGTTTACAAGGGCCATCTCAACCAAACGGCGCTTCTCCCCCCGTTCTGGAACCATAAGGGCTATGCGTTTGCCCCGTTTTTCCATCAGAAGGTCCTGAACCAGATTATGGTTTTCAATGGTCTGTTCGACCAGAATCTGGCCTGGAATGAACAGCCCCTGTTCGTAATACTGGCGGACAAAGGCGTCCAGGATTTCCGGGACACCGCTGAATCCCGTATCAAAGGGATAGTTCCGGGAGCCCACGAGGTTGCCTGACCGTACAAAGAGGATGGTGACAACCGCCCGTTCTCCATGGATTGCACAGGCAATCACATCCCGGTCTGTCCTGTCCGTGGAGACAACCACCTGGCGTTCCAGGGTGGTTTCAATGGCGAGTATGGTGTCCCTGACCTGGGCGGCCCGTTCAAAATTTTCAAGCTCTGCCTGGTTGTGCATCTCCTGCTTCAACCGGTTGATCAGGTCTGGTGCCCTGCCCTTTAAGAACAGGATCACGTCCGCGACCACCCGGGCATACTCCTCCTTTGAAACCAGGCTGCAGCAGGCCCCCAGGCAGGCGTTGATCTGAAAGTTAAGGCAGGGCCTTGTGCGGTTGGCAAACTGAACATTCTTGCACTTTCTGAGCCTGAAGATCCTGTTTACCTGCTTCAAGGTGCTTCTGACACTCTGGACCGATGAGTAGGGGCCAAAATAAACGGCGTTGTCATCCCCGATTTTCCTCACTACCTCCAGGGCCGGAAAGGGCTGGGTCGTATCGATCCTGAGGCAGGGATAGTTCTTGCCGTCCTTGAGGATCACGTTGTAACGGGGATTGTGCTTCTTGATCAGTGTAGATTCGAGGATCAAAGCCTCGTGCTCGGTAGAGGTGACAATGACATCAAAATCAGCCACCTTTTTGATCAGCATCCCGGTCTTCATATCGTGGCCAGTCTCCCTCGCAAAGTAAGAGCCAAGCCGTTTTTTCAGGTTCATCGCCTTGCCCACATAGATGATTTTACCCCAGTTGTCCTTCATAAGATAGACACCGGGGTCGTGGGGGGCTGATTTGTACCGTTCAATCACAGATTCATTCATAGAATTTTATGCATCCTTCATATCGGCATAAAAGTAATTTGTACTTATTAACCACGAAAGGCACGAAAAAACACGAAAGAGAAAGGATGCCGAATTTTGGTTTACATGTCCAAAATTTTGGACAGCTCCCTTATCCTATCCCTGAGACTTGCGGCTATTTCAAATTCCATCCTTTTTGCCGCTTTCTTCATCTCTTTCTTGAGGTTCTCGATGATCTCAGCAAGGTTTTCTGTGTCAGGATCATAGGCGGTCTTGGACTCGTTCACCCCTGAGGAAAGTTTGGTGATATCCTTTTCCATGGTGTAGTCGAACATCTTGATCTCCTTGACGATTGTCGTCGGCACGATGTTGTTGTCTATATTGTACTTCTTCTGAATCAACCGACGCCGATCCGTCTCATCCATGGCCTTTTTCATGGAGGGGGTTATCCTGTCTGCATACATGATCACCCGGCCACAGGCGTTACGGGCAGCCCGTCCAAAGGTCTGAACCAGGGATCGAAAAGATCGCAGAAATCCCTCCTTGTCGGCATCCAGAATGGCCACAAGAGTTACCTCGGGAATATCAAGCCCCTCCCTCAAGAGGTTTATCCCGATGAGGACGTCAAACAACCCCTTTCTCAAATCCTGGATAATGTCAATGCGTTCCACAGTGCCGATATCCGAGTGAAGGTACTTGACCTTGATTCCAAAATCGGAAAAATAGTCGGTGAGATCCTCGGACATGCGCTTGGTCAAGGTGGTCACAAGGACCCGTTCCCCCGCCTCCACCCTCTTGACGATCTCCTCGTAAAGATCGTCCACCTGGGTGGTGGCCTTGCGTATCTCAATGGCCGGATCGAGGAGCCCTGTGGGACGTACGATCTGCTCGGCAACCCTGTCGCCTGCCAGTGTAAGCTCATAATCGGCAGGTGTGGCCGAGACATACACGGCCAGGGGAATTTTAGCCTTAAACTCGTCAAACTTCAGCGGCCGGTTGTCAAGGGCCGACGGCAGTCTAAACCCGTGCTGCACGAGATTTTCCTTCCTGGAGCGATCGGCCTTGTACATGGCCCCCACCTGGGAAACCGAGATGTGGCTCTCGTCAAAGAAGCAGATGAAATCATCGGGGAAATAGTCGATCAGGGTCGGAGGCGGCTCACCCTGTTTTCGACCCGTGAGATGGCGGGAGTAGTTTTCTATTCCGTTGCAATAGCCGATCTCGTTGATCATCTCAAGGTCGTACTGGGTTCTCTCCTCGATGCGCTGGGCCTCGATAAGCTTGTTCGCATTCCTGAAAAATTCAACCCTTAACTTGAGCTCTTCCTTGATCGTTTCCACTGCCTTGCGTCTCGTCTGGCTCAGGGTAACGTAGTGGGAGGCGGGAAAAATAGCTGTGCCCTTCAGCCGATTAAGGACATCCCCCTTAAGGGGGTCCACCTCAAAAACGCCCTCGATTGTGTCTCCAAAAAAATCGATCCTAAGGGCCTTGTCCTCCTCATAGGCTGGAAAGACCTCGACCCTGTCTCCCCTGACCCTGAAGGTTCCCCTATGGAAATCAACGTCGTTTCTCTGGTACTGAATGTTAACAAGCTCAGCCAGAAGCCTGTCCCTGGGTTTTTCCATATCCTCGGCGATCTCGACCCGCAGGGCCAGGTAATCCTCTGGAGCACCAAGGCCGTAGATACAGGAAACGCTTGCCACCACGATCACGTCATTCCTCGCCAGCACGGACCGGGTGGCTGAATGGCGCATCTTGTCGATCATCTCGTTGATCGATGAGTCCTTCTGGATATAGGTGTCGCTTGCGGGAATATAGGCTTCGGGCTGGTAATAGTCGTAGTAGCTGACAAAATACTCGACTGCGTTTTCCGGGAAAAGAGTCCTGAACTCGTTGTAAAGCTGGGCAGCCAGGGTCTTGTTGGGTGCGATCACAAGGGCGGGCTTGCCCGTTCTTGCAATTATGTTGGCCATGGTAAAGGTCTTGCCAGATCCGGTCACACCAAGGAGCACCTGGTGGTTTTCCCCCTGCATGACACCCCTTGAAAGAAAATCAATGGCTGTGGGCTGATCACCGGTGGGCTTGAATGGAGATTTTATCTTAAATTGAGTCATGGGGGTCACTTATATCAGAACCGCCCTTTTTTTTAAACAATTATTGCTTTTGCAACCCCGGGGAATGTGGTAAAGCTTTAAGTTTAAAATCACAAATCCAACAACTCATATAAAGAGGTTGAAAAAGAGTGAAAAAAGATTCCATGGACAACCAGAGCACAACCGGGCATTTCATAAAAACCATCATCGAAAAAGACATGGAAAGCGGCAAGTTTAACGGTCGAGTGGGAACCCGGTTTCCCCCCGAGCCCAATGGGTACCTTCACCTTGGCCATGCAAAATCCATCTGTCTGAATTTCGGCATGGCCCGGGAATACAACGGGACCTGCAACCTGAGATTTGACGACACCAATCCAGCCAAGAAATACCAGCGGTACATTGATGCAATCATAGAGGATGTCAGGTGGCTCGGCTTTGACTGGGGGGATACCATCCATTACGCCTCGGACTATTTTGAAAAGCTGTACAACTTTGCCGTGGATCTGATCAAGGCGGGCAACGCCTTTGTGTGCGACCTTTCCTTTGATCAGATGAGGGAATATCGAGGCACCCTCACCCAGCCCGGCAGGGAGAGCCCCCATCGAAACCGGACAGTCGAAGAAAACCTTGACCTGTTCCACAGGATGAGAAACGGTGAATTTGACGAGGGCAGCTGCTGCCTCAGGGCAAAGATAGACATGAGCGCCCCCAACATCATCCTCAGGGACCCTGTGATCTACAGGATCAAGCGGATCGGCCACCCAAGGACGGGCGACACCTGGTGCATCTATCCCATGTACGATTTTACCCACTGCATCTCAGATGCCCTGGAAAACATCACCCATTCTCTCTGCACCCTCGAATTCCAGGACAACCGCGCCCTGTACGACTGGACTCTGGACCACCTTGACGTGCCCTGCCATCCCCAGCAGATCGAGTTTGCAAGGATGAACCTCGATTACACCATCATGAGCAAGAGAAAGCTCCAGGTCCTCGTGGACAATCATCATGTTGAGGGGTGGAACGATCCAAGACTTCCCACCCTTGCCGGAATTAGAAGGAGGGGCTACACCCCCCAGGCGATCCGAAACTTCTGCGCCACCATCGGAGTGAGCAAAAAGGAGAGCCGCATCGACATGGGGCTGCTGGAAAACGTGCTAAGGGAAGATTTAAACCAGAGGGCTCCAAGGGTCATGGGCGTGATCAACCCCTTGAGGGTGATCATTGAAAACTGGCCCGGGGAAACCGTTGAGGAGCTTGATGCTGCAAACCACCCCCAGCGCCCTGAAATGGGCAGCCGAAAGGTTACCTTTGGCCGGGAGATCTTTATCGAGCAGGAGGACTTTATGGAAGATCCGCCTAAAAAGTTCTTCCGCCTGGGCCCCGGCCGGGAGGTGAGGCTCAGATACGCTTATTTCATAACCTGCAGGGAGGTGGTCAAGGACGAGTCAGGCAAAATTTCCCACCTCGTCTGCACCTATGACCCAGAAACCCGGGGCGGTGATGCCCCTGATGGTCGAAAGGTGAAGGGAACCCTTCACTGGGTATCTGCCCAGGGGTCGATTCCGGCCAAAGTCCGACTCTACGACCGTCTCTTCTCAACCCAGGACCCCGAGGCTAAAGGCGAGGAGTTCATCGACAACCTCAACCCCGACTCCCTGGTCTGTCTGGACGATGCCAGGGTGGAAACAAGCGCTGCCTCAACAGAACCCGGCACCGTCGTTCAATTTGAACGGCTGGGTTACTTCTGCCTTGACGCAAAGGATTCCACCCCTGAGCTGCCGGTCTTCAACAGAACTGTCACACTTCGCGACACCTGGACCAAGAAAAAATAATGGCATTGACCCGCCCCGATAACTGTTAGCTATTAGCCTTTAGCAGTTAGCTAACAGCTAAAAACTTTAGGTGGGTGTTTCATATAAAAAAAATCCACATGTCCTGGCGGACACAACGAACGCTGACACTCGATTTAAGACTGAACTTTGTCTCTTGTTTCAAGTTTCTTGTTTCTTGTCAACCGATCTTCCAGGTGGTGCCGTCGGGACCGTCCTCAAGGATGACGTTCATGGCATCGAGCTGGGCACGGATCTCATCGGCCCTGGCAAAATTTTTAGTTTTTCTTGCCTCAACTCTTTCCTTAATTAAGCCCTCGATTAAATCCCCGTCCAACTCCTTATCTGCAAGGCCTGACTCCTTCTTGGCTCTGAAGTAGTCAGCCGGTTTGTGGGTCAGGATTCCCAGAATAGAGCCCATGCGCTTGAGGTCAGAGCAAAGGGTGGATACCTGGGTCAGGATCTCGGGGGTTAAACTTTCTTCGTGGAGATCGAGAAGCCGGTTTCCGCTCTTGACCGTATCAAACAGGGTTGCCATGGCCCTGGCCGTGTTGAAATCATCGTCCATGGCATCTTCAAAGTCTGCCCACTCTTTGCCGAGATCATTTCCCCTGACCCTGGCTCCTGCACTCTCTGCCCGCTCAAGAAAGGCATAGAGCCTGTCAAGCCCTGAAATCACCTCATCCATGGAGGTATCGCTATAGTCGATGGGGCTTCTATAGTGCTTGGACAGAAGAAACATGCGGATCACCTCTGGGTGGTAATCCTCCAGCACATCCTTGATCATGATGAAATTGCCAAGGGATTTGGACATCTTCTCGTTGTTGATATCCACAAAGCCGTTGTGAATCCAATACTGAACAAAACTCTTGCCAAAGGCCGCCTCTGACTGGGCAATCTCGTTCTCGTGGTGGGGAAAGATGAGGTCCTTCCCACCGCCATGGATGTCAAAACTCTCGCCAAGGTATTTGTGGCTCATGGCCGAACACTCAATATGCCAGCCGGGCCTGCCGTCTCCCCAGGGACTGGGCCAGGAAGGTTCACCCGGTTTTGCCGGTTTCCACAGGGTAAAATCCTTTGGATCACGTTTTTTATTATCCACGGCAATCCTCGAACCCGGCATCATGTCGTCGGGATTTCTGCCCGACAGCTTGCCGTACTCATCAAAGGACTGGATGGAAAAGAAGACATCGCTCCCCTCCACATGGTAGGCCTTACCCTTTTCGATGAGCAGCTGGATGAATTCGATGATCTCTTTTATATGTTCGGTCGCCTTGGGTTCAATGGTCGGCCTGAGCACGTTAAGGGCGTCCATTTCATTGTGGAATTCGTCGATGTAGCGCTCACTGATCTCCTTTGGCTGCTTGCCAAGCTCGTTGGCACGCTTGATTATCTTGTCATCCACGTCGGTGAAATTTCTGACGTAGCAGACATCGTATTCCGAGTGCTTGAGCCACCGGAAGATGACATCAAAAACCACAACCGAACGGGCATGGCCGATGTGGCTTGTATCGTAGACAGTGGGACCGCATACGTACATTTTTACCTTGTTAGCCTCCAGAGGGACAAAGGTCTCTTTATTTTTTGTCTGTGTATTGTAAATGCGTAAGCTCATATTTTTTCCTGATCTCCTAGGGGCTTGGAAACAAACAATTAGACAATCTTGCCTGTCTATCTGTTGATTTCCAAGTTCCTTATTAAAACAACGGTGTGGGCTCCAATGCCCTCACCCCTTCCTGCAAACCCAAGCCCTTCGGTTGTGGTTGCCTTGACATTCACCTGATCCCGGGTAACACCAAGCCTTTCTGCGATATTTTTTTCCATGGCCGATCTGTGGGGTGCGAGCCTTGGACGCTCGGCAAACACCGTGCAGTCAACATTTCCAATGGCATACCCCCGATCCTCAATGAGCTCCCTGCAGCGCTCAAGTAAAACAAGGCTCGATATGCCTTTAAATTCAGGATCTGAATCTGGAAAATGAAGCCCAATATCACCCAGGCCTGCAGCACCAAGCAAGGCGTCACACACCGAGTGAACCAGAACATCGGCGTCTGAATGACCGAAAAGACCCCTTTCAAAATCAACGGTCACCCCGCCGAGAATTAGATCCCTGCCCTTGACCAGCCTGTGTACATCATAACCCGAGCCTATTCTCACCTATCCTCCAGATATCAACACCAGGGGAAACCTGACCCCATTTTATGGACTATTTGGGCTCAAATCTACAAGAAAGACCAAGATAAAGTCAAGAAAAGTTTGGAACAAGCCTTATCCCGTCCCTCTGCTCAACAACCGCCTCGGCTGAAATCTGCAAACATGGTAACTGCAATCTTAACTCCTTTGCCTGGGCGTTTTAAAAAAGTTAACATCTTTAGATCACAAACAGAGATAATCACCTGCCTTAGATAAGGGTTGTTTTAATCGAATGGACAAATTTACCGTAACAGTATAAGAAAGCGGCAGAAAAGAACGAGTATAGACAAGATTAACAGTATCAGGAGGATTTAGTTGAAGAAACCCATAGACGTCTTTTCAAAGGAATTCTGGATGGACAGGTGGAACAATATTGATAAGCAGGACTCGACCGAGGTACACAGGGGATTTTCATCCCCTGAATTCTGGGATCGGGCTTCGATCAGTTACGACAGGGGGACTCAAGAGCTCGCATCCAGAAAAACAGACAGGGCCATGGAGATGTTTGAAAGAAGCGGCCTCTGCCTGGACGGCATGGAGATCCTTGATATAGGATGCGGAACCGGAACCCTTGCAATGGATCTTGCACGCCGGGGGGCAAGGGTTACAGCGGTTGATTTTTCAAAGGGGATGCTTGACAGGTTCCGGGAAAGCATGCCCATTGATCTTGACGACCGAATAGAAATCCTCTGCATGGACTGGGGTAATGCGGACATCCGGGCCCTTGGGTGGCATCGCCGTTTTGATCTGACCATCGCATTCATGTCACCGGCCATTTCAACCCCCGAGGCCCTGGAGCGAATGATGGACACATCGAAAAATGCCTGCGCCATGAGGGGGTGGGCCGCAAGACGCACCCACCCGATACTTGACGAGCTCTGGGCTGAAATAATGGGCACACCCCTTGATGACAAGCCCCAGACCCTGATGATAAAGTTCAACCTCCTGGTTGCCATGGGATTCCTGCCTGAACTATCCTGGGACACCATCTCATGGGAGAATGCCGTCACCATTGATGAGGAGTTTGATACCAGGCTCGCCTTTTTCCAGAGGGTGTCTGACAGGCCGGAAAAAGAGCTGAAACAGATCATCCGTTCCCACCTTGAATCCATTGCCGAAAACAACACCATTAAAAAGGGCCAGACAGGTATCACCGGCACCCTTGTGTGGAAACTATTCGAGAATGTTAAATGAGTTTTTTAATCCGTTCCCAACCAGTGTCAGGAATCTGGGCGCCCACCACCTGACACACCTCATACCCGCAGGCGGATCCTAGGCGGCCGCACTTTTCAAAGGAAAACCCATGGGCCATTCCAAAGAGAAAACCCGAAGCCCAGAGATCCCCTGCACCCGTGGTGTCAACGGCCCTGCTCCCATTCTGGGGATCTATCCTTATCTTCCGCCCGTCTGCTGCCACAAAGGAGCCCCGCTCACCCACCTTGAGAACGGCAACCTCAACGTTCTTTGCCAGGGCCTTCAGGGCAGCTGATTCATCGGTTAAACCCGTATAGGCCCTTGCCTCATCCTCGTTGGCGATCAGGATGTCAACGTAATCGGCAATGATATCGCTGAGAATGGGCCTTGCCGCCTCGACAACCTCAAAGCTTGCAAGGTCAAGGGCAATCTTTGCCCCGGCAGCCTTTGCGCTCTTAAGGGAAGCCAGCATCAGATCCGGGTTGAACAGAAGATATCCCTCGATCACGGCTATGGCGGTATCTTTGAATAGCTCTGGCAGAACCGTTGCGGGGTTCATTTCAACCGATGCCCCAAGATGGGTGAACATGGAGCGCTGGGCATCCGGAGTAATGACAGAGAGCACCCGGCCGGTTGTGGTGGCAGAAACATTGAAGAAAGGTTCCACATTGAACCCCCTCAAGGCCTCCTCGTATTGGTCTCCATAGGAATCCTTACCCCGCATTCCTATGAATCTTGCCTGCCCCCCAAGCCTTGCCGCACCCACGATGGTGTTGCATGCGGCTCCACCCGGAACCACCACAGGCTTTTGAAGGCTCTGCCCAAGTATATGCTCCTGGTCATGGTGATCTACAAGGGTCATTCCGCCCTTTTCCTTGCCAAGGGCCGCTAAAAATCCATCTGTCTCATTTATCAAAAGATCCACCAGGGCGCTGCCTATGCCCGTGATTCGTGTGCTTGTATCCTTCATTATCTCTGTTCATCCCCCCCTTGATATGGCCAAAATTGTGCTCCAGCCTGATTTTCTTTTTATTAAACAATTTAAATGTGCTATAGGTGATAGCTTAATTTAAAACGATTTTCAACCAAATAAGGAGTTGACCATGACAGAACCCATATCAACCATGTTCACATCTGAATCTGTAACAGAGGGGCATCCTGACAAGGTTGCCGATGCCATTTCAGACAGCATCCTCGACGCCATCATGGCCCAGGATAAAAACTGCAGGGTCGCCTGCGAAACCCTTGTCACCACAGGCCTTGCCATGATCGCAGGCGAGATCACCACAGACTGCTATGTGGAGATTCCAGAGATCGTACGTCAGACCATCCGGGAGATCGGGTACAACTCATCCACCATGGGTTTTGACTGGCAGACCTGCTCGGTTGTCACCAGCATAGATCACCAGTCCATGGACATTGCCCAGGGGGTGGATGAGGGTGCGAACAAGGAACAGGGGGCCGGCGACCAGGGGCTGATGTTCGGCTTTGCAACCGACGAGACCCCGGAATTGATGCCCATGCCCATAAACTATGCCCACAAGCTGGCCCAGCGTCTCACCCAGGTGAGAAAAAACGGGGCCCTTGATTTTTTAAGACCCGACGGCAAATCCCAGGTGACAATTGAATATGTGGACGGTAAACCCAAAAGGGTTGACACGGTTGTAATCTCGGCCCAGCACAAACCTGATATCACCCATGAAAAGCTAAAGGACGCCATCATCACCGAGGTGATAAGAAAGATTATCCCGGCCGAGATGATGGACGGTGACACAAAGTTTTTCATCAACCCCACCGGGAAATTCGTCCTTGGCGGCCCCATGGGAGACTGCGGCCTCACCGGCAGAAAGATCATCGTTGACACCTACGGGGGCCAGGGAAGCCACGGCGGCGGATGTTTTTCAGGCAAGGACCCCTCCAAGGTGGACAGAAGCGCATCCTACATGGGGCGATACATTGCCAAAAATCTCGTTGCCGCAGGTCTTGCCCACAAGTGTGAAATCCAGGTGGCCTATGCAATCGGTGTGGCAGAACCCGTATCCCTTATGGTGGATTTCATGGGGACGGGTAAGATCTCGGAAAAAAGAGCCGTTGAGATCGTCCGTGAGGTATTTGAGCTAAAACCCGCGGGCATCATCAAGACCCTTGATCTCAAAAGACCCATATACAGAAAAACAGCGGCCTACGGCCATTTTGGACGAAACGACCCGGATTTCACCTGGGAAAGGACCGATAAGGTTGAAGAAATCAGAAAAAAAGCAGGGTTTCAAAGCCTGCTCAAAGTTAAGGAGTAGATAAAATGGCGGTAAAAACAACCGGGGTAATGCCCCTGGATTTAAATCTAAAAAACAAGGTCAAAGATATAGCCCTTGCCATGGACGGGCACAAGGATATGCAGCTCTCGGAAAAAGAGATGCCCGGCCTCATGTCATTGAGAAAAAAATACGGCAGGAAAAAACCCCTCGCGGGCCTCAAGATCATGGGCAGCCTTCACATGACGGTCCAGACGGCCATGCTCATCGACACCCTTTATGAGCTGGGTGCAGACTTGAGATGGGCCACATGCAACATATTTTCCACCCAGGACCATGCGGCAGCGGCCATTGCAGAAAAGGGAACCGCGGCTGTTTTCGCCTGGAAGGGTGAGACCCTGGAAGAGTTCTGGTGGTGCACGGAACAGGCCCTGACCTGGCCCGACGGAACAGGGCCGGACATGATCGTGGACGACGGCGGAGACGCCACTCTCTATGTCCACCAGGGAGCCAGGGTCGAAGCTGACCCCTCCCTTCTTGACAACATTTCCGGAAGTGCAGACGAGATAGCCCTAATGGAAAGACTCAAAAAGGGATATGAGCAAAACCCCACGAAATGGACCGAAATCGGGAAGAGAATCCGGGGGGTCTCGGAAGAGACCACCACCGGGGTTCACCGTCTCTACCACCTTGCCGCAAAAAAAGAGCTCCTCTTTCCGGCCATCAACGTGAACGACTCGGTTACCAAATCAAAGTTTGACAACCTTTACGGCTGCAGGGAATCCCTGGCCGACGGCATCAAACGGGCCACAGATGTGATGCTTGCGGGCAAGGTGGTTGTGGTTGCAGGCTATGGCGATGTTGGCAAGGGGTGTGCCGATTCCATGAAGGGGTATGGCGCCAGGGTCATCATCACGGAAATCGACCCCATCTGTGCACTCCAGGCAGCCATGGAAGGATTCCAGGTGATGACCATGGAGGAGGCCGCTCCCCAGGGAGACATCTTTGTCACAGCCACGGGCAACTACCATGTTATCAGAGGCGAACACATGGAAAAAATGAAGGACGAAACCATCCTCTGCAACATCGGTCACTTTGACAATGAGATCGAGATGGCCTTTTTTGAAAAAAATCCGGCCAACACCAAGTCCGTCATAAAACCCCAGGTGGACAAGTGGACCATGGAATCGGGCAAATCCATCATCGTTCTTGCCGAAGGACGCCTCGTGAACCTTGGATGTGCAACGGGTCACCCAAGCTTTGTGATGAGCAACAGCTTCACCAACCAGACCCTGGCCCAGATCAAGCTTGCCAGGGAAGATCTCGAAAAAAAGGTGTACGTCCTGCCCAAGGAGCTTGACGAGGAGGTTGCCCGCCTTCACCTTGATATTCTGGGCGTAAAGCTCACAAAGCTGACCCAGGAGCAGGCCGACTACATAGGAGTTCCCGTGAACGGACCGTTTAAGTCAGACCTGTACCGGTATTAAACAGTAGGTAGTGGGTTGGGTTGTGGGTTGTAGGGGCGACCCTTGCGGTCGCCCTTTTTGATGGTCACAATAAAAAGAGATTTACACATGTTTATGTGGCCGGTTACCAAGCTTGTGCATGTGCTCATGCCGGTGGATGCTGACCTCGTCGTCCAGAAGAATCCTTCCGTTTTCCATGGAAAAAATCCTGTCTGTTATTGATATCAGAAAGTTGAAATCATGGGCGATCACCAAAAGAGCAACATCGAGGGTGTTCAGGATCTCGATCAGTCTCTCCTTGGCCTTATCGTCAAGGCCTGCCGTGGGTTCGTCAAGGAGCAGGACCCTGGGTTCCATTGCCAGCACCGAGGCAAGTGCCACGAGCCGTTTCTGACCGCCGGAAAGCCGGTGGGTTATGGCCGGTTCAAGATCGGCAATCCCAAGGGTTGCAAGGATATCCCGGGCTCTCTGACGGGCCTGTTCCGGTGTAAGCCCTAGATTAAGGGGGCCAAAGGCCACGTCATCCAACACTGTGGGACAAAAGAGCTGGTCATCGGCATCCTGGAACATCAGCCCGATCTTTGACCGGACCTTTTGAAATTCCGCCTCGGTTGATACAGGTCGTCCGAAGATTTCAACCCTGCCGGAATCCGGCCGGCATAGCCCCATGATCGTATGAAACAGGGTGGTTTTTCCGCTGCCGTTGGGTGCCATCATGCCGATGCGATCCCTGGCATAAAGGTCCAGGTCAAGACCGTCAAGAATCTTAACGGTTGAGCCCGGATAGGCAAATGAGATCTTTTCAAGCCTGATAACGGGCGTTTTTATAATTTTCAAAAATTTATTTCCCTATAATTTCCATAAATATGAGAACCAGGGTCAAAACAGCGATCACAGCCATGAAGTATGGATTGAACCTGTTTTCAACCGGGCTCTCAAGGGTGTAAAATCTGCCGTTAAACCCCCTGCAGAGCATGGCTTTATGGACCCGCTGTGCCCTGAGCGAAGCCCGGACAAAGAGCATGCCCGCAATATAGGCGTAGGTCTTGTACGAGTGAAGGTTGGTTCCAGGAACAAATCCCCGGAAACGTGCGGCTCTGACAAGCCTTGTATACTCCCCGTGAATCACGGCAATATATCGGTAGGTCATGAGCAGCAGAAAGACAAGCTTGTCCGGAACCTTGAGGCGGTGAAGGACCTGTCCCAGGGCGGCAACGGTCATTGTCGCCAAAAGTGCGATAAAGACCAGCAGAATTGAGACAGACTTGATGGAGATTCTTAGGCAGAGTTCAAGCCCGGGTCGTGTTACGGTAAGCGGCCCCAGATGCGCATAGGCATCCCCTTTAAAGGTAAAGGGCAGGATAACCCAGATCATCAGAACAAAAATAAGCATGGGCTTGAGGCGCTTGACAACCATCCCGGGCGGGAGGGATGCAAGCCCCACCAGGATCAAGGCAAGGATAAAATAGGACCCGAGCACGTAAAAGTCGTTGGAAAGGGCCAGGCTGAAAGAAACAACAAGGGCCGCAACTACCCTGACACAGGGATCTATCCTGTGGATGAATGAATCGCCCAGGGCAAGTTGTTCGTCAATCACCCTGTCCCCTCCTGACCTGCCCCTTGCCGACCCGCCCCTGATTGATTCGCCTCTGGTTGATTCGGCCACAAACCCAGGCTCCGGCAAAGGCCAGGGTAAAGATGATGCCGATGCCGGCAATGATCTTTACCGCCGAAGGCCCCTTTTCAAGTTCCTCCTTTTGGGCCATGGCAAGGTCGTGGGAAGCTTTTGAATCCCCCGGTGAATCGCCGGGCAAATCTCCCTGCCCCATTGCCTGCTGCATCTCGGCAAGGGGCACGGTCCAGGTGGCCTGATGGCCCATGGATGCGTCGAGTTTCACAAGAAAATCAGAGCTGACATCCTCTGGAATCTTAAAGGAAAAGTTTCCCTCATCGTCTGTCACCCCCGTTGTTACGATGGTTCCGGCCATGTCCTCCACCTGGATACTGCCCTTTGTCACCCTGCGGTCGCCAAAGCTGCTCTCGGTATAGACAACACCCTGTTCGGCCCAGGCAAACACGTACACCTTGTGGGCAAAAACCGGGCTGCACCACCCGGACAGAACCAGAATAAACACCAGACAAATCCACCATGAGCCCATGGAAAACCCCTTGCGGACATCTTGACAGAAGCTGGATCTTAACTCTTTCCTGTTCAAACGATCCTCCTTTTTTCCGGAAGAATTTCAGGGTAAACCCGCTGGAGAAATGCAACCATGAATCCTGTGACCACCCCTTCAATGATCATGACGGGAAGGTTGGCAGTTATCACAAGAATGGAAACCTCAAGAAAGTTTTTTTCCGTAAAATAAAGGGCAAGCCCCAGGAACAGGCAGGACAAAAGCACCGATCCAGCGCCAGCCATAAAAGAGGCGACAAACACGGTTCTTTTCCCCCTGTTCAGAAATGGGGAAAAAAGATAATAACAGACAACGGCCGGGGTCGCCATGATAACGGTATTTACCCCAAGGGCCGTGATGCCGCCGTACTGGAAAAAAACAGCCTGGAGAAGGAGGGCCACAAGGATGGCAGGAAAGGCGGCCCATCCCAGAAGCAGGCCCACCACACCGTTGAGGATGAGGTGGACGCTTGAAGGGCCCAGGTTCACATGGATGAGGGAGGCCACAAAAAAGGCCGATGCAAGAATTGCCACATGAACAATTCTGTCATAATCAATTTTTTTCAACCCCACGGCAGTTCCGGCAAAGGCGAGAACACCCCCCGCCAAAAGTACCTGACCGGATAAGACCCCCTCTGAAATATGCATGCTACCTGCCTGCCCCCCACTTATGAAATTCAACCCACAGAACCGCCCCGAGTTCTATATCCTTTTCTTCGCCATTGTGCACCATTTTTTTGTCCGATGAATTAAGGGCTGCGAATCCCCACCATCCGTCAGAAGGAACAGCGTAGGAGAAGACCCCGTTGGAATCGGCCTTAACCATCTGGGTCACCATGTAGTCGGTGGGTGCCTTGGCCTTGCCTGTACGGTTATAGTGCTCGACTTCCACCTCTGCATGGGGAACGGCTTTACCGTCTAAAAGCACCACCCCCTGGAACAGGTTGCCCCCATAGAGACCATAGGGCTTGGACAGGGGAACAATCTCTGTTTTAAGACCCACTGCCTCATCCCAGCCATCCTCGCCGCCAAAGGCCGCAACAACGGTCTTGGTGTAATGAACGATAAAGCACTCTTCGGCAGGCTCCCAATAGGGCTCGGGAGTCATGCAGAATGCGTATGCACCGGGGCGTTTGATGGTGTAAACAGCTTTAAATCCATCGTGGCCCATGATCTTTGCAGGCTTAAGGCTCTGCAAAAGATCCTCCCTCTGCTCGTTCTTTACAACAAAAAAAGAGGCTGGTTTTACAAGGTCCATCCCCTTCAATTCAAAGGGATGGGAAAAGGAGAGATCAAGGGTAATGGATCGTTCTTCCCCCTGCATCACCATGCTGTCCGAGGGAATGACCATGCCGAAATGGGCAGAGGCGCTGCCCGCCATTGCCAGCACACAAGAAATTGCCAATACTATAATTTTCATTGAACCTGACGAACCTCTTGAACCTCTTGAAATAAATTCCATATTGTACTCCTTAAATTAAAAAACCACAAAGGATTGCGGGCCAAAACATATGACCTCAACATTGCAACCTTCGTGGTTTAAGTGAAAAATAGTACCAATTGTCTTCCCGCATCATATTCATACACATTTGGTACATACGTACGGGGTTCATGCGCATGGTGTTCAGGCTTCTGCCCGATTTTGAATATTTTTATACGCTGATGAAAGAGGTGTCAATCATTTTTTGTACCAGGTGCCCTGTTCGTTTTTCAAATATTCGCCTTTCAGGGCCTGGCTGAAAATTTGGATGGCCCTTCTTTTACCCACGGTTTCAACATCAACCCCCTGCTGGGCAGATATGGCGGAATAGACAGCCTGTCGGTCCTTGTTTTCGGCTTCAACCACGTCTGCATTAATCTTATTGCCCGTGACAAACTCGAGAAAACCCTGGGCATTTTCACCAACAATTCCATCAAGCTTCATCTGAACTATCCCAGGCAGCCTCTGTTTCATCCTCTCCTTGATGCCGTTGGGAAAAGCTCCCTGAACACCAACAATTGAAACAAGCACGACCAGAATTGTAAGCAACACTATTTTTTTTGTTTTCATATCTCCCCCTGCTACTCTTTTATCTCACTCTCGGTTTTATCAAGATCACCAAAAAAATCATCCAGAGCCCTGTCCACCTTAACATTGACATCAATGGTGATGTGAATGGGCTTGATTTCCACGGGTGCCAGCTGAACATCATGGCTTGTGCTGCACCCGGATGCCAAAAGGAGTGTAACACCCATTGCCAGTATCGTTATTTTGTTCTTCATCTGTACCTTCTCCTTTAATTATTACAAACACCAACACATCCTAATCACAACCTCACACTGAAACCAGTCCATCACCGAAGCAAATTAACTCCCAAATCTTTGCATATTTTCTTGACCAAAAAATCATCAATTTCAGAATGCCTTGGCACAGATGATCCTGTTTGATTCAGGGTGATACCACCATGAATGGTTGCCGCCTTCCCGCAGGAGTTCACACCCCTGCCCCCGCAAGTACCGAAGAAAGGCTTTTCGCTTCATAGAGCTATGTTTTCTTCCAGGTAATCATCCCCTGCATACGATATTGCATCCCGGCGGTTAAACTCTAAGGCTTCCTCAAGGGTTTTTTTCAAAGAGTCAAGCAGGGTCGCATGAGTCTTTTCCTGGCAGTTAACCCCGGGTACCTCCTGTATCCATCCGATCCACCAGTCATTACGTTGCTTTATTATTGCAGTATATTTATTCATTTTATTTTTCCTTACCCCTTCAGCTCCAATCCATCAAAAGTCAGAGCCTTTTTATCGCACCCTTGAAACGTTCCAAGATAATCAGATTGTAGTTTGCCAAATTAACAATCAAATTACAACGGATAACGAGGTGAGACCCCTCTAAAATAAAGAACCAAGGGAAACTGTGATTTAAAGCTCCATTGCCTTGGGAAAAAGGATGTTGTTTTCAAGATGAACATGCCTGTGGAGATCATCCTCAAACTCTTTGAGCTTCTTATAAGTAACCACAAAGGTGTTGCATACATCCTCCGGTATCGCATAATTATTCGCAAGGTGACGGATTTCATGGACCGCATCACCGATTTCCTCATGTTCGCCTTGAAGTTTCTCAAGGGAGATTCTGATTATTTCACTATCCTTTTTTACGGATAGTCCGCCTTTCTTTTTGACCGCCTCGGCCCGCTTAATCGCAGGAAAAAGCACCTCCTCCTCCTCAATAAGATGGCCAGTCATGTCAGAGACAATTTTGTCAAAGATGGCTGCAATCTTAATTACCTCTGGATGTCTGCCGCCGTGGACATCCGATATCTTATGGGCATATGAGGCAATCGGCGCCATCTCCTCGTTGAGGTAGCCATGGTGAGTGTTGACAATGTAGTCTGCAAGAAAAGAGAGTTCCCAGGCCGCATAATTCTGGCTTCGGTCAAGGGGTTCGCTCTTTGCCGCCTCAATTTCCTGTTGGACTGTTTGAACATCAAGACCATTTTTCTGGCAGGCTGTGGTGAGGGGCACGTTGCCGCCGCAACAAAAATCTATTCCGTATTTTTCAAAAACCGCTGCGGTGCGGTAATCCTCGGCAACTATCTCCCCTATTGTTTTTAATTTTTTTTCAGATTTTGTCATAATCGCTCCTATTTACGGTCTTTAGTGAGATGATGAGATAAACTTTTCAGCAGCAGTTGCAAACAATTCTGACCTTTTAACCCATGTTTTCCTCTATATTCGTCTATATCTTTTAATAAAGACTCGGAGAACATCACGTTAAATCTCTTTTTAGGTTCATTTGTTTTATGAATTGCTGGTTTTGGAATTGGTTTTCCATGTTTTTTTGGTTTTGAGCCAATTAATTTTATTAAAATGTGTAATTACACATTAATGAACAGGTAAATTCATATTCCTATCATTTTCAAACGCTTTGAGCTTCTTGTAAAGAACCAAAAAACACCATTTACCTGGAAGGCTGTGCCGTATTTTTCAAAAACTGCTGGGGTGCGGTAATCCTCGGCAACTATCTCCCCTATTGTTTTTGAACGCTTTTCAGACTCTGTCATGATTTCTCCTGTATGGGCTTGACCAAACATTTATTATTACCCCCAGGATAGTGAAACTTATGCCAATAATACTCGATTGGGAAATTTATGCCAACGACAAATGAAAGTTTTTGAAAAAAACATTACTCGACAATATGAATTTATTCAAAATCCCTTTACAGGCAATTGGAATATTGATACAGATTTTTGATTTTAATAAAGGAAATTCAAAGTTGAACCCTATAGTTTCGACTATTGTTCTTTTAATCTTCAGCAATATCTTCATGACCTTTGCATGGTATGCTCACCTTAAAGAACTGAATAACAAAATTTGGGTTGTAGCTGCGCTTATAAGCTGGGGTATTGCCTTATTTGAATACTTATTGCAGGTTCCAGCCAATAGGATTGGTTATACGGTTTTGTCTGTCGGCCAATTAAAGATAATTCAAGAGGTGATTACGTTATCTGTTTTTGTCCCTTTTTCATTGTTTTACTTAAAAGAGCCATTGAAACTCGACTACCTTTGGGCAGGACTCTGCCTTATGGGAGCAGTCTTTTTCATTTTCAGAAGTAAAATTGTATAACTGTCAGGCTAAGACTTTCAATTTTTTCAGGTCTTTAACCGACAAGGCTCTCAGAGTCTTGCTCTTGGTTTAGTTTGAAATTGTTTGAAAGTTTTTGCCCTTCCCCAACACCCTATCCACCACCTGGCGAACATCCGAAATGCATCACCGGCCTTTGGGATTCTTGTCGGCACAATTGCATCCCCCTACCCTCTTTTCAGATGCAATCTTTTCCAGGATCAACGAGCGGCCATTCGCAATTGCATCAGCCTCAATGTCATTGACGGAATAACCGAAGCAGTAGCAGATCAGTTCGTTTTTATCCTGGTTGGTCGGCATCTTAATCGGTCGTCCTCAAAAATTTATCCAAGGCCTCTATCATCACCCCGGTCACGGTTGATCCATTTTCTTTGGCATACCGTTCAATCCTCTCAGCAAGGACACAGGGAATCTCAATGGTCAGACTCTGGGTTGGATCTGTACACTCGTTTGCAATCGACTCGTCTGTCATCATATCCCTTCCGATTTATAGTTGCCGGATTTTTACACATCTCTTGCTCCGATGCAAGAACAATGAAAGTGTGTGTCACAGGGTACCTGTAATCTGTTACAGGCTTGTAATTATAAAAACAGATAAATTTACGAAAGAACGTCCATGGGCCCTATTCATGGGGCTTTCCATGTAATCGGTCCATATAGTCAGATGACAGATAGTATCTTTCTGAGGAGCAAAATAAAAACGTTAAAAAAACGATGGTGACATCCTATTCCAGACGAGCAGATTTAACACTAATCGTTTTCTTTCCTGTAAATGGCTTCAATAGTTCTGATAAATGATCGCCCTGATTATAGACACATGGAGAAACTTGAAAAAGTTTATTCTGAATTCTAAATCGGTAACTCCGAATATCGTCTTCTGTCACTAGAATCTCATACAATGCCTTTGATATCTTTTCGGTATATCCTTTACCAAACCAATGTCGAATTGTGATTGTCTTGTCACTCCCTATAAGAATATTCTGTATAAAAATCAACGGTTTTCCATAAGCAATCACACAGAGGAACGGTATGAATGAAAGCACCAAATAAATCAAATTTCCACTTTGATTCCAAACATATAAGAGAGCAGAGAATACGCACGTAAAAATCAGAAAAAACTTGGTGGTTGGTAAAATATATGGAGTGAATATTTTAATCTCCATCATAAATCCATCCCACACAGTTTTCCGTCAAGCTCTTTCCAGTCAGGAATAAATTTGGCAAGTTCCTGGTAAAACTCCTTGGCATCCACCTTGCCCCGAAGTCCATCTTTTATCTTAACCCGGACTGCTTTGACAACGTCATTTTTATTGTACCAGTCAATTATGGAAAGTTCTCCTTCAAAAGCTGTAAACAGGCTTTGGGTTATTCCTTTGGCTTCCCATCCCATTTGGGTTTCCATGGTCTTGAACACTGCAAATTCTCTTTCGGTTTGAAAACCAAGGTTCTCTGCTTCCCTGTTCTTATTGAGGATTTTTTCCTGAATCTTGTCGTATTCCGCAAACAGTTCAAGCTGGGTGATACGGTTTTCACGGCGGGCCTTTATCAGGGCTTCCAGCTTGTCAGACAGGGGTAGATAAAAATCCGGGTTCTTCTCCAACTCAACTGTAATTTTATGTTTAAGCCGGTTTGTCCGTTTCAGCTCCTTGGATTTCGGGTTCAAGGTGTTGTCGATTTCCTGCTGGAACTTCTCCACATCGATAATGGATACGGGTTCATCCAGGAGGGAAGTAATGCCTTTTGCCCGGAGATACTCGTCAATGAGGAGTTGAAGCTTTTTGCTTTCATCCTTGGATATTTGCAGGGTCTTGTCCATGTAGGCGTTGGATGCTTCGAGCCGGATTTGATTGTACAGGGTAAAGTCGGCCCTATATTCCAGGGCTGCTTCATCCGGTAGGACGATGTTCAAAGATTTGTTGAACCTTTTGAGCAGGTCCTTAAAGTTATCCCGGATATCTATCGGTTCCAGGTGGTGCACGGCCCTGTCGATGTAATCTTGCCGGTCCTTTTTACGGTCAGCACCAATATCACGAAAAAATGCCACCAAGCGGTTATGACGCAACTGGAGTCTGGTAATCTCGGCGCTGATATTTACCATGACATCCCCAGGCTCTAAATCCCCAGAAAACACCTTCATGGCATCGACCAAATGATTGGCTATGCCGCAGTAATCGACAATCAGACCTGCTGGTTTGGTGCCCCTGGTTCTATTGACACGGGCAATTGCCTGGAGCAGATTGTGGGCTTTCAAAGGTTTGTCCAGATACATCACCATGGCAACGGGAACGTCATGCCCGGTGAGGAGCATGTCAGAAACAATCATCAGAGCATCATTGTTAAACTGTTTTTTACCGGCTTTGTTAAGCTGGGCATCATCCCCAAAGGGCAGCTTAAAGTCCTCTATTGCCTGCTTTACTTCGGTATCAGGGGTGGCCAATTTGAAATATTCATCCGGGTCCTTCTTAGGGGCAAAGCTCATCACCACCCGGCTTGAAAACCCATGTTTGCCAGCTTCCTTCAACTTATCAAATGCCTTTTTGTAGGCAATGGCCGACGGTCGGTTGTAGCAGACCACCATTCCCTTATAACCGTCTGGATAAATCTTGTTCTTGTAATGGTCGATGATGTGCTCAGCTATCCGTTTAATGCGCTGTTTACCGGTCATATATTTTTTCAAGCTGGTTGCTTCCTGTTTCAGCTTGGCTTTCTTTTCGTCTGTCTCTTTTTCGAAGTAATACTCGAACTGCTTTTCCAACAGCTCTTTTTCAACGTAGAGTTCCGGGATGCCGTCCTCATAGAGGATGGGCAGGGTGGCACCGTCCTCAACTGACTGCTTGATGTTGTAGATGTCCAGGTATCCGCCGCCATAAAATTTACCCAGGGTTGATTTTTGCTCAGTGTCTATGGGGGTGCCGGTAAAAGCTATGAATTTGGCATTTTTGAGAGCCTGACGCATGAAGCCTGCCAGGAAGCCATATTGGGACCGGTGCGCCTCATCCACCATTACGAAGAGGTTCTCCTTCTCGGACACGACCTCAATTTCTTCATTGGCCACCTTGATGATATTCCCATCCCCATCGGTTTCCTGGAACTTGTGGATGGTTGTCATGATGGTTTTGCCGTAGTCATCCTGAAGCAGTTGCTTGAGGTGCCTGACGGAGGTGGCCTGGATGGGGTTGGGAAAGCCGCATCTGCGGAAGGTGTTTGAAATCTGGTCGTCCAGGTCCGTGCGGTCGGTCATAATAATGATGGTGGGGTTCTTGAAACCGCTTTCTTCCCTTCTCAGTTTGGTTGCCAGGTAAAGCATGGTGATGGACTTGCCGCTGCCCTGGGTGTGCCAGACTACACCACCCTTGTTCTCAGTTTGGAGTTTCAGGATGGTCTTGTTGGTGGCTCGGATTTGCTGATACCTGGGAAGAATTTTAATCTTGGAGCCCTCAACCAACTGGTAGATGACGAAATTCCGTATCAGGTCCAGGAAGTTTTCTCTCTTGAAGATGCTGCACAGGAGGATGTCCTGGGGTGTTGGTTCATGCCCGCCGAGGATGGCTTGGATGGATTGAAGGGCTGTGGTGTCCTTGACCTTAAACACCTGGTAATGCTCTTCCCTGGCACCCAGGGCACCGTACCTGCCGCCATGCTTGTAAACCCCGACACAAACCTGATTGTACCTGAAAAGTTTCTCACTCTGAATTGGATAATGCTGAAGGTCCCCAATGGCTTCTGTTTCAGCGCTCAACGCCTTGGGGGATTTACATTCGATGACAGCCAGGGGCATCCCATTGATGAACACCACAAGGTCGGGTATTGAGTTCTTTTCCTTGCCCTTGAACTTCATCTGATTGACCACCAGAAAATCGTTATTGTCGATGTTCTCGTAATCTATGAAAGACACGCCCTTGTAGGATTCTTTGCCGTCTACAATTTGCTTTGGGGTGTATTCCCGGCAGGAGAGGAGCTTGTGGATGGTCTCGTTTGCCTCCATCAGGGATGTGGCAATGACAGAGGTGATTTCCTTGTATGCATTATTGACGTTGTTCTCGTTCAGCCAGGGATTGAGGCGCTTGATGGCACTTTTAAGGCGGGATTCCAGGATAACTTCGTTGATGGACGAACGCTCTTCGCTGGTCGACCCGTCAAGATAGGTGTAGCCAAGCTTCTGAAACAACTGGATGGCAGGGAGTTCAGATTGAAGATATTCTGGAGTATTTGATGTCATGATATCAGCCCTGGCTTGTTTGGTTTATATTTTGACCCTCATTTGTCCGGTGAGCAGTTGAGCCATGAGTCCCTTTTTGAAGGTGGTGTAAGAAATCTTCTTTGACTGAAGGATATCAATTTTGTTATCCACTGTGGAGAGGATGGATGCTATTTGTTTTTGTTCTTCGAGAGGTGGCAATGAAACCAAATAATCAACTATAAATCTTTTTTGCATATGGACAAGAGCAGAGGCGCCATGAGCATCATTCTCAACTTTTGCAGTGATTCGTTTAGATTCATAAAACAAATAATTTCTTGTTATTTTTTCATTAAATTCTACTTTCCAAGTGTGATAGTTCAGCAACCCATCGCCACCAGTCCAAATATAAGGACCGAAGGATGTACCTCGGCTACCTGACCAAGCAAACAAAAGGTCGCCATACTTTATCAAAATTTTAGGAGCATAGGTCCCTGAATAATAGTTGTATTCATCACTACCATTTAAATTTTGGATTCTGATTATAGGGAGACCAGTCTTTCCCCACTCGTGGGGCTTAAATCCACGACCATTTATAAAGTCAGCCACTTCTCCCAACTTAACCACTTCCCAACTCGCAGGTATCCTTCCTATCTTCGTATCTTTGAATTCTGTATGCCCTATCCCCTCAGTAAGGAGTTTTTCCATTAAGCCTTTTTTCAACTGTTCGGTTTGTTGGATTTGCTGGTCGATGGATGAAATCTTGTGATCTACGGTGGTAAGGATGGAGGCTATTTTTTGTTGCTCTGGGAGGGGTGGAAGCGGAATAGGGAAATTATTCACATCATTTAAGCTTACATTTGCTTGTGCTGATTGAACAGAAATTTTTTGAATGTGGTCCTTTATAATT
>Ga0265295_1001197_pt1 | contig 46967 bp, 37 predicted proteins | sample Munlansysbiofilm_FD_192503 | JGI IMG/M metagenome (GOLD analysis project Ga0265295, IMG submission 192503) | Leachate microbial communities from a municipal landfill in Southern Ontario, Canada - Methane capture system biofilm | ecosystem: Engineered > Solid waste > Landfill > Unclassified ...
TAAACAGGGAAACTTTTTCAAGTTCGAGTGCGGCAAAGAAATTCAGATTATCTTCCCACCACCCTTTGATCGTCACCGTCATAGGGAGCTCATTTTTGATTGCTACAATATCCTCATGGGGGTTTGCAGAAAAGATGTGGATACCGTCGTATTGATTTGCGGGAATATGCAAAAGCGCTTGAAGCGAAGCAAGGGTGGTGTAACTGTACGCCTTGTCATACGCCGAAAGCCCCGAATCGAACACCCCTTTGACTTCAAAACGCTTAATCTTCGGGGTAACCGCCAAGCCGCCCGGCTCGACATGGGTGAAGATATACATCAGTTTATCGTCCATGCCAAGAGCAAACTCCTCCTTAAGCGATTTACCTACGAGAACATCGAATTTTCCTAGTTGTGTTTTTTGGATAGCCTCGTTAAGGACGCTGTTAACCTTGGCTTCGGATGCAAAATCGACGCCAAAGAGGTATCCCCCTTCGAGTTTGCTCCCTTCGCGCGCCATTACCGCAGATTGTACATAAGGGCTAAACGACAGGTGGGGAAATTTGGTCTCCAAGTCGATCAAAAGCTCTTCGTTGACCGCGCCGTAAAATTTCGGAATAATCGTAAGGGGGTAGTTCATAATGGTGAGTTTCTTTTTAAACTCTTTGTCAAATCCGTTCATAAGCGCCATAGCCACGATCAAAACCATAACGCCCAAAGAGATCCCTAAAAACGCAAGCAACGCCGATAAAAAGATAAAAGGTTGCTCTTTGTCAAACCTCAAAAATCTTTTTACGAGATAAGGAACGATAGAAGTTTTCAAGAAGCAAACACACCTTTTTTAGGACCGCTTTTGCCGCAACACTGTTTGTATTTTTTGCCGCTGCCGCACGGACACGCATCGTTTCGTGCTACTTTTTTTTCGGATGCTTCTGTAGACGAAGACTCTTCGAGGTTAAACTTCATTTGCGCTTCTTGGGCTCTTCGCTCCATTTCACGCTGTTGGGCAACTCTTTTTGCTTCCTCTTCGGGAGATTGAAGCGTGAATTGAAGGATCTGCAAGGTGCGGATCGTATTAAATTTGATATCGTTTACAAGCTCGCTAAAGAGGTTAAAACTTTCTTTTTTATACTCGACAAGGGGGTCTTTTTGATTGTATGCACGCAAACGGATACCCGTTTTCATGTTGTCCATCGCATAAAGGTGCTCGCGCCACGCTTTGTCAAGCTCTTTAAGATAGAACTCTTTTTCTATCTCATGACGCAACGAAGGCTCAAGCACCGCCATTTTCGTATCGTATTCTCCCTTGGCATGTGCGACGATTTTTGCCGCAAGCTCGTCGTATTCCAGCCCCGCAATCGCTTGCATATCTAGATCGTGATTGATCTCCTCTTTAAGGATTTCGGAGAGTTTTTTCAGGTTAAAATCTTCGTGTGCCCCACCCTCGTAAATCTCTGCCTGTACAAGCAGATGTTGTACGTATTCTTCGCGTATCGCGTCGATGCGTGCAGCGATATCAAATTCGGGATCCAAAAGCTGATTTCTGAATTTATAGATGATTTTTCTTTGCTCGTTTGCAACATCGTCGTATTCTACGATATGTTTACGCCCTTCGTAGTGCATGTTTTCCACTTTTTTCTGCGCTTTTTCAACCGCACGCGTGACCATTTTCGATTCGATATATTCGCCGTCTTCTACCCCTAAACGCTCCATAATCGTCTTGATCTTGTCGGAGCCGAAAATGCGCAGAAGGTTATCTTCCAAACTCAAATAAAACTGTGTCGTTCCCGGATCCCCTTGGCGCCCGCTACGCCCGCGAAGCTGATTGTCGATACGTCTGTTTTCGTGTCTTTCGGTACCGATAATATAAAGCCCGCCGAGCGCTTTGATCTCATCACTCACTTTAATGTCGACCCCGCGCCCCGCCATATTGGTCGCAATCGTCACGGCACCTTTCATACCTGCATTTTTGATAATCTCACCCTCTTGCGCGTGGTTCTTCGCATTCAATACCGTGTGGGGAATCTTCTCTTTTTTAAGCAACTCATGCAGAACTTCCGATTTTTCAATCGATGCCGTTCCGATAAGCACCGGCTGCCCCGTTGTTTGCAGCTCTTTTACTTTTGCTATAACGGCAGCAAATTTCTCTTTCTCCGTCTTATAGATAAGATCGTTCAAATCGACTCTTGAAACGGGGATATTTGTCGGAATAGAGATGACGTCGAGACTATAAATCTGTGCAAACTCCGTAGCTTCCGTCTGTGCCGTTCCCGTCATTCCCGAGAGCTTGTCGTACATTCTAAAATAGTTTTGAAACGTTATATCGGCAAGCGTTTGGGTTTCTTCTTTGATTTCGACCCCCTCTTTGGCCTCGAGTGCTTGATGCAGCCCTTCGGAGTAGCGGCGCCCTTCGCTTAAACGACCCGTAAACTCGTCTACGATTATTACATCGCCGTTGCTCACGACGTAATCGACGTCTTTTTCAAAAAGGTAGTTGGCTTTAAGTGCCTGATCTATGGCATGAGGTAGAGAAGCATTTTCGATGCTGTAAAGGTTTTCTACCCCAAACAACTCTTCAGCTCTGGTGATCCCTGCTTCGGTGATAAGGATCACCTTGTCTTTTTCATCTACCGTAAAGTGCTCATCTTTAACAAGTTCCAAAGCGATTCTATTCGCATCGACGTAGTCTCGCATTTTTCTGTTTGTAGGACCCGAAATAATAAGCGGCGTACGCGCCTCGTCGATAAGGATAGAGTCCACTTCGTCGACAATAACAAAATGGTGGGAGCGTTGCACCATCTGCTCTTTTGAGTAACTCATATTGTCTCGAAGATAATCAAAACCGTATTCGTTGTTGGTACCGTAGGTGATATCCGCAGCGTAAGCAGCTTTTTTCAAAGTAGGATCGTACATCGCATCGGTAATAACCCCTACGCTGTAACCCAAAAATTCGTAAAGGGGACGCATCTCGTTTCCGTCGCGCGATGCGAGGTAATCGTTGACGGTTACAAGGTGTACCCCTTTACCCGTCATTGCATTTAGGATAATCGGCAGGGTTGCAACGAGGGTTTTCCCCTCCCCCGTTTTCATCTCGGCGATTCTTCCCTCGTGCAGCACCATACCGCCTATGAGTTGGACGTCGAAATGTCTCATACGGAGGATTCTTCTCGCCGCTTCGCGCGTAATGGCAAACGACTCCACCAATACGTCGTCCAAGGTCTTCTCCCCTTTTACGACACTCTCTTTTAACGCCCCAAACGATGCCTGAAGCGTCGCATCGTCCATCTCTTGATATTTTGCCTCTAGGGCGTTGATAGCTTTTACTTTCTTTAAATATTTTTTTAATTCACGATCATTTGTAGTACCAAATATCTTACCCAATAATGCTTGTAGCATCCGCAACCTTAATTTTAAAATCGTTCTCTTTTCTTGAGAAAAATCCAAGAAATAGAGCTTATTCTAGCATAGTAAAAATAATATTTCGCATAAACCGCCAAACCTTAAGAGCGGGAGAGATTACGAATTAACCTCTCTTGGCTATAATTCAAAGAAAAAAAGGTACCCGTATGAAAATTCTTTTCTTTCTTCTGCCGCTTTTTCTCTCCCATCTGCACGCTTCGCTAGAGATGCTTGAATCGTTTGAGGCGGAATTTACCCAAAGCGTAACCGACGAAAAAAACAAAACCCTTCTCTATAAAGGTTATGTGAGCGCCTCAAAGCCCCAACATGCCAAGTGGCACTACAGCGACCCCGTTCTCAAAGATATCTACGTAAACAAAAACAAAGTGGTGATTATAGAACCGGAGATCGAACAGGTGATTATCAAACGACTTGATAGCGATTTGGACTTTTTTCAAATTATGCAACATGCCAAACAAACTGCATCCGGAAAATACGAAGCCGTTTTTAAAAACACCCTCTACACTATCGAGATATCCGAAGAAAAACTTACTTCAATCTCCTATAAAGACGAATTTGAAAACGATATAAAAATCTCTTTTTCAAAGCAAAAACAAAACGCAAAAATCGATCTCACCCTATTTGAGCCGTCGATCCCTCTTGATTTCGACGTTATTTCGGAATAGCTTAAAGCGTCAACGACGGTTTTGCGATTGCAAAACCTTGCGAAAACTCGATGCCGTGAGCTTTGACTATCTCGTAAATTTCGACGTTTTCCACATGCTCTGCGATGATTTTTATCCCACCCTCACGAGCAAACTTAATGATACTCTCTGCAATAATCCCTCGAGGTCCTTGCTGCGAGAGTTCTTTAATCAAAGAACCGTCCACTTTAATATACTCGGCTTGAAGCTCAAAAATACGGTTGTAAATAATCGCATCGGAACCGAAGTTATCTATAATAATATGAAAACCCGCTTCTTTAAGAGCAAATATCTGCCGATCTATCGTGTCCGTTTTATCCAAAATAACGTCTTTTACGATCTCCAAATAAACTCGGCTCGGATCGACTTGGTATCTTTGGCATTTGTAGCGTAAAAATTCGAGCAGATAGTTCTGATGCAGATCGTACATGCTGATATTGAGCGAAAAACTGTAATCGTTCGACGTAAAAAGCTTGAATGTTTTGTCGATCACCGTTTTTGTAATATGGGTAGCAAGCCCGACGAGTTTTGCACTGTGGATAAATTTTTCCGCGCCTATGATCTTCCCGTCGGTGTCTATCAAACGGCAAAGCACCTCGTAATGTTTTGAAGCATGCGGATTCGTATTGCTTACGATCGGCTGGTAATACGTTGCTATACGGTTCTCTTCAAACGCTTTTTTGAGTGTTTCTATCCAGTAAAGGTTTTCGCGCTGTTGCTTAATGTAATCAGACTGAGGATCATAAAGCGTCACCTGATCGCCGCCGAAATATCGCGACTCTTTCGATGCCGATTTTCCGTTGACAAATAAAATTTTCCCGCTTCCCCTGTCGACCCCTATCGAAAATACTACAAAATGACTAAACTCGTCAAACTCCAGCGGCGCTTCTTTAAACATCGATTGTATCTGTTTGGCGAGCATTATGTCTTGATCCGCTTGGGGTGTATCCAAAAGAACCACAAATTCATCAGCGGTAATATGGAACAACTCTGCATTTTGCGGCATAAATTTTTTTAACCGTACTGCACACTCTTTTAAAAGTTTGTTTGCTTTTCCCATGCCGTAAATCGAATTGATAAAATCGAAATGATCGATGTTGATATACAGCAAAGACTGAGGGGTGCCGTTGAGGGCATTTTGAAGCGCATATTTGCTCGGCAGTCTTGTCAGTTCGTAAATATTTTTATTAAAATTGATGTTGTTTTCATAGGTTTCTATCTTGTCGGTAAGTTTTTTTTCGTTTACCATAAAACGACCGATTCTTTTGCGCTCGTAAAGCAAATTTTCGTTGAGTTTCTCTATCTCGGCGGTCAAAAACTCCCTTTCGTGAGCAATCTTGGAGGTTATTTTTAAAATTGCATCGAGTAAAAGAGATATTTTTAAAGGTTTGCTTACGATTGCTTGAACGCCGAGTCCGTAAAGTTCCAACATCTTTTGTTCGCCGAGATTTTTTGCTACGACGATAATATCTTGGTATCTGTAGACCGTCTGAAGGTTTTTTACGAGTTGGTCTATACTCATAACGCTTGATGCAGAATCGACAATAATCAAGTCGTATCTGTTGAGTTTCGCATATCCCATCCCCGTCGTAGCGTCACTTGCGTCGTCGAGTTTAAGAAACACTTTTTTCAAAATTTCCGAAATATTGTGCAAGAACTCTTTATCTTCGTCTATATAAAGGAGTGATAATTTATCCGAATATTCTACAAGTTCTCTAAGTTCAGCCATTGCTTAATCCTAAAATATCATTTAATCATAAATCACAATTTTATCATTATTTTTGTTAAAAATTTAAAATAATAAATACACATGCCATGATTATAGTAAAATTTGCAAGAAAAGTCGGGAAGGAATCTAAAAAATTATCGTAAAAAGTGCACCTTTCGCTTTTGTAAGCGAAAGGTTGCGAGGGAAGAAACTACTTGACTTTAGGAGTTTCTTTCGGTTTTGCAGACTGTTTCTCTCTTGCTTCGATCTCTTTATTGAGCTCAGCTTGCGGATTGATCTCAGGTGCATATACCCAGTCAGGTTGTGCCGTATAGTTCGGCGCCAAATCGTTCTCAGGCAACTTACCGAGCGGTTTAACATACTCAGGTGTTTGGTTTTCGATACGAACTTCGTCTCTCATAAAGAAACCTGAACCTTTTTCTTGATCCATGGCACTAAAGATTTTGATATCTTGTATCTTTTTGATACCGACGGAATCGTAATCGACTTTTGCATCATGGCATGCAGCACAAAGTTTTTGGATATTCTCACCCGTAGCACCCGTATCGACACGCAAATACATGAAGTTTTTGTTTGAAGGGTGTGCTTCGTGACAGCTTACGCAGTCGAGCTTACCGTCTTTTAGCATATTCTTAGGAACCGATGCAATTTTTGGATTCGGTACCATACCGATCGGATGCGTCGTATGCATATGGATCGGTTTTACGCCCGCTCCGCCGTATTCCGCCAACTGGTGGCAACCCAAACAGTTTTTCGCAACCAATTTGTCAAACGACTTTTTGGTTAACGGATTTTTTTGATTCGTATTTTTAACGGCAAAGATTTTATGATCTACCGCAAAGTGAGCCGAGTGACATCCCAAACACGTTACCCCGTCGTGTGGTCCTGCCGCATAGGCACCTACATTTAACAAACCGAGTATTGCAACCATTGCAATTTTCTTCAAGCGATTCATACACTTCCTTTATACATTTTGTATAAGTTTATATTATCAGCTTATTTTTTAATGATTACTTAAAAAATAACATTTTTTATTATTAAGCATGTATTTTGATAACTTTTTGATACATAAAATTAATTTTTACTATTATTTTAAATTGATAAGAGTTTATTCAAAAAGAAAAGTGATTTATAAAGAAAGAGAAAAAAGAAAGAAGTTTACGGAGAGACTACAAAGAGGAGAACTCTCCTCTTTGTAGGGTTTAACCGAGTTTGTAGTTTTGGATAAGGTTAAAGTTCAAATATTTGTAGATATTTGCTTCTTTACCTGCTATTTTCTTCGGTACGATCTCGTTGTACTCTTGAGCCGTCGGAAGGCGTCCGAGCATTGCACAAACCGCTGCAAGTTCTGCAGAACCTAGATACACCTGCGCCCCTTTTCCGAGACGGTTATCGAAGTTACGCGTTGAAGTCGAGAATACCACCGCGTTGTCTGCAACACGCGCTTGGTTCCCCATACAGAGTGAGCATCCCGGAACTTCAGTTCTAGCACCTGCGGTTCCGTAGATTGCGTAGTACCCCTCTTCTGTGAGCTGCGTCTCATCCATACGTGTAGGAGGACATACCCATAGACGTGCAGGAACGGCACCCTCGCCTTTTAAAACCTCACCGAGTGCACGGTAGTGACCGATGTTAGTCATACAAGAACCTACGAATACTTCGTCGATTTTTGTCGGGCGGTTAGAAGCTAAAATCTCCGAAAGCGTAGCAACATCATCCGGATCGTTCGGACATGCCAAGATAGGCTCCGTGATTTTATTAAGATCGATCTCGATAATCGCTGCGTATTCCGCATCTTTATCCGCTTCCATAAGAGTCGGATTTGCCAACCACTCTTTCATTTTTTCGATTCTTCTAGCGATTGTACGTTTATCTTCGTATCCCGATTCGATCATTTGCTCTAAAAGAACGATGTTAGATTTGATGTACTCGATTACAGGCTCTTTATCAAGTTTTACGGTACATGCAGCCGCACTTCTCTCAGCCGAAGCATCGGAAAGCTCGAATGCTTGCTCACATTTAAGTTGCGGCAACCCTTCGATCTCTAAAATACGACCGTTGAAGATATTTTTCTTGTCTTTTTTCTCAACCGTCAAAAGACCCTCTTTGATCGCTTGGTGCGGGATTGCATTTACAAGGTCACGCAACGTAATACCCGGTTGCAATTCACCGCTAAAGCGTACAAGTACCGACTCAGGCATCGTCAAAGGCATAGATCCCGTTACCGCAGCAAACGCAACGATTCCGGAACCGCCGGGGAAAGATATACCGATAGGAAAACGCGTGTGGCTGTCCGCACCCGTTCCTACGGTATCGGGAAGAACCATTCTGTTTAACCACGAGTGGATAACCCCATCACCCGGACGAAGCGAAATACCGCCGCGATTTGAGATAAAATCAGGCAACGTGTGGTGCATTTTAATATCGGACGGTTTTGGATATGCCGCCGTATGACAAAATGACTGCATTACCAAATCAGCCGAGAAGCCGAGTGCCGCAAGCTCTTTAATCTCATCACGCGTCATAGGTCCCGTTGTATCTTGGCTTCCTACGGTTGATGTAACAGGCTCGCAATACACGCCCGGTTTGATCCCCGCTACGCCGCATGCGCGTCCCACCATTTTTTGTGCCAACGTGTACCCCTTACCGTTGTCGGCAGGTTGTTCAGGTGCCAAGAAAAGATCGGTTGCGCCCATGCCAAGAACCGCACGTGCTTTTGTCGTTAAACCGCGACCGATAATAAGCGGGATACGTCCGCCTGCACGCACTTCATCCGTAATGGTATTCGGGTTAAGCTTAAACGTTGCTACGCATTTTCCGTTTTTATGCGCTTCACCTTTGTACGGATAAAGCGTGATAACGTCTCCCGTCTCCATTTGCGTAACATCCATCTCTAAAGGAAGAGCTCCCGAGTCTTCACAAGTTGCAAAGAAAATAGGTGCGATGATACCGCCGATCACTACGCCGCCCGTACGTTTGTTAGGTACGCCCGGAATATCTTCACCCATATGCCACTGTACGGAGTTTACACCCGATTTACGGCTAGAACCCGTTCCTACAACGTCACCCACGTACGCAAGAGGATGCCCTTTTTGTTTGAGCTCGTTGATTGTAGCGATCGGATTGTCCATTTTTGCTACAAGCATAGAGTTGGCATGTAAAGGGATATCCGAACGTGTAAACGCTTCAGATGCAGGGGAGAGGTCATCCGTATTTGTCTCGCCCGGAACTTTAAATACGGTTAGAGAGATCTCTTGTGCGATTGCAGGTTTGCTTGTAAACCACTCGCCGTTTGCCCATGAAGTCATAACTTCGGTAGCGGCAGCATTACCCGCTTTGTGCAATTCTTCTACGTCGTTAAACGCATCGTACACGAGAAGGGTATGTTTAAGTGCCTCTTTTGAAGCTTCTACAACCGCATTGTTGCTTGATTTTAGTCCGTCGATAATCGGTCTGACGTTGTAGCCTCCAAGCATCAATCCCATAATCTCGATAGCTTTTTGCGGAGCGATAGCATCTACTTTGATTTTTTCCGATGCTACGTCGTTTAAGAAAGCAGCTTTGACGTATGCAGCGTCGTCAACACCCGGATTTACGCGGTTTGCAAGAAGATCGACATTTTGTGCCATATCCCCTTGACCTGCTTTAATCATCTCTACTAATGCAGCAACTTGTTCTGCAGAAAGTGGAAGCGGCGGAACGCCTAGGGCTTCCCTCTCGGCGATATGTTTTTTGTACTCTTCAATAAATGCCATGTTTCATATCCTATGTTCTAGATTTGAAAAATTATAACCTAATAAACGGGATGAAAAACACAAGTGTTACTTTTTTTCACACACAAAAAAGCTTTTGTGTTTCATTTTGAAACATTTAAAGATTTCTTCGACGGTATTCCTCTTCAATAACTTCTCTTTGCCCGCCTCGGTAGTTTCTTTTTAGCCACTCTAAATACTCGTCGGGTAGTTCGCAAAGCTGTGCGCCCTTATATTTTCCGAACTCTATTTTCGCACTTGAGGGGTGGGGTTTTGCAAAATTCTCTTGGCATGTCGCCTCGATTCCAAGGTGGTTAAGAAGCATGCAAAACTCCTCAAACTCTATTCTTTTTTGAATAACGAACGTGTATGTTTGAAAGTCGAACACCCCTTTGCGCTCGTGTATGAACCGTTCAATTTCTCGGATTTGCGATATATCGAGTTTTTCAAGGTTGTCCACACGGACGCTAAAAGAGTTGGCATGTCGGGTAAAGATAAAAAGCGGCTGCGGCATCTGTAAGCGGAAGATTATAAAATCTCCCGAATCCCTTTGGAGTTAGGTGCGGAGAGTATCCCCTCGGCTTCAAGCTGCTCAATCACCCGTGCGGAGCGATTATAGCCGATTTGCAGTTTTCTTTGCAGGTAAGAGATGGAGGTTTTTCTATCGGTTAAAACAACGTTTTTTGCCTCCTCGAAAAGATCGTCGAGGTCTTCAAAACTCTCGCCGCTTCCGCCTCCGCCCGAGAGTTCGCTCTCCTCAAGCAAAAAGCGTTTGTCGTAGTTTGGTTCTCGTTGCGATTTAATAAAGTTAACGATTTTTTCTATCTCCTCTTCGGTGCTCCACGGCGCATGAAGGCGCACAAGACCCGTAGCTCCGGGAGGAGTAAAGAGCATATCGCCGCGCCCTAAAAGCGATTCGGCACCCTGTTGATCGAGGATAATTTTTGAATCGACTTTTTGCCCTACGCGGTAAGAAATGCGCGAAGGGAGGTTTGCTTTGATAAGCCCCGTTACGACATCCACCGAAGGTCGCTGGGTTGCTACAACGAGGTGGATCCCCGATGCCCTTGCCATTTGGGCAAGACGCGCAATGGAGTGTTCCACGTCTTTGCCGCTTGTCATCATCAAGTCCGCAAGCTCATCAATTATCACGACAATGTAAGGGAAATGCTCCCCGCCCTCTTTTTTCACTTTTTCGTTGTAGTTTTCTATATTTTTCGTGCGGGTTTTGCTCATAAGCTCATAACGGCGCTCCATCTCCCCTACCATATTGCTAAGCGCTACAATCGCCTGTTTGGGCTTTGTGATAACGGGGGTCAAGAGATGGGGAATATCGTTGTAGATCGAAAATTCGAGCATCTTAGGGTCTATCATCAACAACCGCAGCTGATCGGGGGAATTTTTGTATAAAAGCGAAAGGATCATCGCATTGATCCCCACGCTTTTACCGCTTCCCGTGGTTCCTGCAATCAAAAGATGGGGCAGTTTTTTCAAGTCGGTCACGAAAGGTTTACCCACGATATCTTTTCCGAGTACGATAGTCAAAGGGGATTTTGCTTCTTTAAAAAGCGCACTGTCTAAGAGTTCGCGAAGGTAGATCGTATCGACCGTATCGTTGGGTATCTCGATCCCCACGACGTCTTTTCCGGGGATCGGCGCTTGGATACGGATCGTCTCGGCGCTAAGCGCCATCGCCAAATCGTCTTGAAGATTGAGTATTTTTGAAACCTTTACGTTTGCGGCGGGCTTAAATTCAAACGTGGAAACTACGGGTCCCGCATAGGTGCGTACGACGTCCCCTTCGATTTTAAAATGGGCAAGTTTTTCTATAAGATAGCGGATTTTTCCGTCCACTTCGGTCTCATCGACGCTATGGGAGGTGCTGTCTGGCTTTTGCAAAAAATCAACCGAAGGGAGTTTAAAATTTTTGGGTTTTTCCACCTCCCCTTTTTCGATCGATTCCAATAGTTTGGCATTTTCTTCGAGTTCGTCTACGATAATCGCATTTTTTTGCTCTTTGATTTTTGAAGCCACCTCTAAAATCGTCGTAGGTTTCTCGGTATCAAAAACCGAGGCTCTGTTTTGTGTCGTATCTTCTACAAACGTTTCCTTTTGCTTTGGCATGTAGGTCTCTGAGGGGGTTTCTTTTTTACGCAGATACGCAGGTTCTTCAAAAGGATCTTCAAACACCTCTTGCGTATATGCAAACTCCGCTACGTCCTCCGTCTCGTAGTTTTCTTCAAGAACTTGCGATACGACGGGAGCTTCGCTCTTTTTTGGCAACTCTTTTTCAATCGTCTCTTTAGGAGTTTCTTTGACGTTTGAGGCAAACTGCTTTTGAAGCGATGCTTTTAGCATCCCCATCAATTCATGGGTTGTTTTATCAAGCAAAATAACCAAAGATACGAAGAAGATAACGAACCAAAAAACCCAAAGCCCAAAAACCCCTATGTAAGGGGAGAGAAAATCGACAAAATCTCCTCCTATTTTCCCTCGAAATTCGTTGACAACCAACATAGATTGCGCCAACAAAAAAGAAAAAAACAATAGCAAAGAGGCAAGAGAAACTTCCCCCTTGCGCAGATCCAATCGCGTATCTTTATAGAAAAAATAAAGCGGCAGCAGTGCTACAAAAAGATAGATATAGGAGAGGTACCCGAAATACAAATGATTAAACGACGCAAAAACAACACCGTAACTCCCTATCAAACCGCTTTCTCCAAGAGCGGTTGCCACACCTAAATAGATAAATATTCCAAAAATTGTTATAAAAAGAGCGTCTTTCAAACTTTCTGACCTTTAAAACGGATATAAATATGAAAATGGGGCTTTAGAAAAAGCCTCCCTTTGCTTCTATAAGAAGCAAACTTTAGTCGCCATAGCGGCGCAAGCGTAGATTAACGAACTCGTTCGTTAATCGTAAAAAACGAGTTATAAAATAACTCGTAAAGTATAGCCAAAAACGTTCCACAAAGAACGTTTTATGGCATGTTGCAATATTTTAGAGGTAATTTACGAGGCTTAGTTTTGAAACTTTTCCTACGGTAGAGAGCATCGCTTGGTAATTGAGCGAAAGTTGATTGAGCGTGAGATGAGCCTCGGCGATATCGGTGTCGATCACCGAGGAGCGCAACGCTTTGGTGCTAATGTCCAGAAGCGATGTTCTATCGATCGCCCGCGTCAAGGAGTTCGACTGCGCTCCCACCTGCGCATGGGTACGGGAGATATGGTTTTGTAGATCGTCTATCATCGCAATCGCATTTTGCATCCCCACGTTTCGCACACTTCCGTAAGAACCGTCGGGATAGAGTTTATAATCCTCGACGGCGGTAATAATATCGTTAAGCGATTTAAAAAAATCGGTTTTAGGATCGCTTACGGTAAGCGCATTGTTGCTGTTAAACGTCATTACGGGAGCTTCGGTGCCGCTAAACGTTTCACTTTCTACGTCATAAAGGGCAACACTTGCTTGCGTTGTGGTAGCATTTTTATCTTGAAATGCGATTTTACCGTCGTACGTCAAGTAGGTTCCCCCTAAACTTTTAGAGGTTTCTGCAGCGGCATCGTAATCGGCTGCAACGTTCGTAGATGCGGGCAACGTATTTGTTACGACCATATTAATGACGTCCATAAACTGTCTGTAGGTCATGTCGTCTGCAGCTACGGGAGCTCTCGGGGTTTGCATATTGAAAATTTGGTAGTTAGTGCCCCCGCCGTCTAAAGAAAAAGTAGAACCGGCGGCGTTAAAATCTATCTGCACGTCATACGCCACACCGTGGATGTTCGTTCCCGTAAGCTTTAACTGCGTTCCGTCCAGCGTTCCCGCCGTTCCTTTAGAGAGGTCGGCAACTTCGGAAAGCTTCGTTTGATCGGTCGCAAATGCGTTCGTTTCTTTTACGATCTGCGGTGTGTTAGACGTAAGGATCGAACCGTTTTGGCTAAACAAAGTTTTATCGTAAAGCAAGCCGTCGGTCGTCACGGTTCCATCGGCAGATAGATAATCCGATTTTACGAACTCTTTTACAAACAGCCCCGGAACATAAGTAGTTCCCATCACTTTTATAAAATCGGTTTCTGCGCCGTCAAGATTTTCGATACGACCTGCATTTGCACCGTACATCCCATCGTCGATGTTCGCAGCACCGCCGCCGCTAAAATCGGTCGCACCCACCATATGAAAATCAAGCTTGCTCGAACCTTTCATTTTATCTTCTACGACGATCTGCCCGTTTCCGTTAAGACTGACGTTTACCACATCGACGTCGGGGGTATTACCAAAAGCATTCCCTATTTGATGCAACAATTCATCGACGCTGTCGTCATCGCTCATCGCCAATTTTTCTTTAAACGACGTTCCGTCGTTTTTCGTACCGCTTATATAGAAATAGTGCTTCTGTACACCCGTATCTACCACGTCGTCGATATCCCCCATCAAATCTCTAATGGTATCACCGGAGGTGATGAATTTTTCGGTTCCGAAAGTGGTATCGCCGTCAAACGCCGGATACTGCGCCGTCCAGTTTTTATTGACCACGTTTGTTGTAATCTCACGGTTGTCCGCAAGATTCTCCCCTAAAAAGAGTTGCGAACCTGAAATGTTATACTGCTGTCTTACGTTTGAGTCGAGTACCGCTTCCATCACGGCATCGTTGCCGCGGTAGGTTCCGTCTTGTGCAATCGGTTTAATATCAACCGCCGAACCGCTAAAAAGGTACTGCCCGTTGATAGAGGTATTTGCAAGGTTTTTAAAGTGGCTCTCCAGCCCGCGGAGCTCTACGGCTATGGCATCGAGCGATACGTCGCTGTTGGAAGCATTTGCCGCTTGAACAAGAAGGGTTTTGGTTCTGTCGAGGCTTGTTTGAAAATCTTTAAGCACGATGTCGGTTTGGTTGGAAATTTTATACCCGCTTTCGGTACTTTTTTTAATCTGTCCCAAAATCGTGATCTCGTTATCCAAACGCATCGTATCGCTAAAACTAGTGACGTTTTGATGGGCATACTGAATCTGCAAACCCGAAGAGATTTGACGGTTCACGTCAAAAAGTTTTTCGGAGAGTTTGGCATTGTTGTTGCCGTAGATTCCGCTGTAGTACATTCCCGAAGTAATTCTCATAACGCACCTCCGTTTGCAGTTATAATTTCTTTTTACACATTATAGCACTCTAGCAACTAAAGTTCCAATGTGACAAAATCGACTAAAGTTATTTATTTTTAAGCTTTAACTCACTATTATTGCACTCCACAAACAAAGCCGATGTGGTGAAATGGTAGACACACTAGATTCAAAATCTGGCGCTCTCTGGGCATGGCGGTTCGAGTCCGCCCATCGGTACCACTCCTAGAAAAACAATCCTTTTAAAGTTTTACGTATTTCTTCACCGTTGCATAGCTAACGCCGCTGTATTTTGCGATCGCATAGTAGGTCAGCTCTTGATTTTCCATTCGCAACAGATTCATCCCGTTTTGTATTTTTATTTTTGCTCTTTGGGTTCTGATTTTCGTTGCTTTGTCGGCAGATTTGAGTTTTTTGGTTTTGTCTCTAGCTTGATCGGCTTCGAGTTGGTGGCGGATTTTTTTGATAAGTTCTTTTTTTTCGATTTTACTTAAAATGTACTGGATCTCTTCTTCGCTAAGAGTAAGACGCATCGCTTCCCTTTTTCTCTTTTATTTCGTTATGACGAAATACCGTTTTGGTTTTTCAAGGCGAATTGTAGCAGGTAACGAAATGAAAAAGAAGCAAAATAGCGGTTTTTCGGCACTTACATGCCAAAGTTTTTATGGCATGTAGAGATACTTAGGAACAACTGCAACTTTTTGAACCGCTATCGAGCAGCTCTTTGTAGTTTGCCGCGTTAAGCTTCGTGTAGCCGTTTCTTAAAAAAGTCATATAAATGGCATCGATCGATTCGATGGAATGCTTTGACGTATAAACCTCCACACCGTGCTTTGCAAGCTCGTTATACACCCCCTCTCCCATATAATAAAAAAGCGTTTTATTTGCACCTTTTTGTGCTAAAAGTGTGGCACTTTTGCCTCCGTTGCCGCATTGCTCGTTCTCTATGACACGAAATTGTCCCGTTTGCAAATCAAGCAGCGCGAAGTACGGTGCATTGCCGAAAAGTTTGGATATTGTCGTTTTTTCTTGAGTATCTAGCGGGATTGCCAACATGTCGTATTCCTTGCATTGAGTTTTATGGCATGTATGCAAGAATGATTCTAAGGGGGGGGGTCATTTACAAGAATAAATATTATCGGAGGATTTGAATGTTGGTTGAAAACAATGTAATAATCCTCGTCTTCTGCAACTGCAATATGTAATCTGATATTGTAGATGAGCTTAAAGAAGCTCCTAAACCCTCCATAGACAAAAACCAACAACCATAAAAACAAACACAAAAAACTATAAAACTTCATCTACATGCCAAGAATATTTCGCTAGTATAAAAAAACATTTTTGCACTATTACATGCCAAGAAAACTCATGGCATGTAGCTCAAAATAACCAAAACTATAAACCCCATACAAAGGCAGCCTAAATGAAAAAGTACCTTGCCCTCATCCTCCTCACATCACTTTCACTCTTTGGAGCGAGCTTTGACTGCACCAAAGCCACAACCAAAGTGGAAAAGATGATATGTCAAGACACGGAACTCTCACAACTTGATGAAAAACTTTCTCAAATCTACTCAAGCCGACCAAAGAGCATGGATGAAAAAGAGAAACACATGCCAAGACACAAACTGCATCAAAGAGGCTTATACAACAAGAGTGGAAGAACTCACCACTTCTCTAGCCAATCAAAAAGAGAGTATCAAAAAAGCAATACAAGAGGCAAGAGTACTTTATGAAAAAAGTAAAAATGTTTACCCCTCTATAAAAAAGCTCGATGCAGTAGGCGCACAAAAAATTATCCAAAACAGTTCCGAACATATTATGGATGAAACTTACATACACTTTCTCAAAGAGTATGCTTTTTATTATATTTACACAGCTGAAGATTTAATGCACGGTAAAAATCTTCATTTAGCTATCGACATACTCGAAAAACTTAAATCAATCACCCCAGATGATGCACAGATATATCTCTTGCAAGGAAGAGCGTATTTAAGGCTTTTTAGATTCTCTCTCAATACAATGCTTATCTCCTCATATTCGACTGAAAAGATAGCACATGATGAATCTTTTCGTACTATTCCCCCTGCTATGAAAGCAACATATGTAAAATATACCCAAATAGCCAAAGCACAAAATCTCCCAATGGAACTTACGCAAGAGGAGCAGTTCATCGTTCAAAGGCAAAGGATGTTCTTTGATTATTACAGTAACTTTGATGGAAAAAGACCTTGGTATAACCCCAATATTGACTTGCTTGAGCACATGCCAAAAGAGCCATACAAGCAAGGGTTTGAAAATGTCTGCCACGAATATGTAACGATGCTCAATCAAATGCCTGATGATAATTTGACTGAATGCAGTCGGTATGTCAATGTTGATGATTCGGAGTTTGAGTATGTAGTCCGTGAAAATCTTCCTGAAAAGCTAAAAATCCATGAACAAATATTTAAAAATGTAACATCACACTCTATAATGTATAAACACAAAAATTTGTCAGATGACTATGAAATATTATGGTTTTATGATGAAGATAAAAATAATAGATTTATGTGTAAATACATATTTATAGATTTTTCTATAGTCATGCAAAATAAAGTTAGCGACTGCTATAAAATAGAAAATTATAAAAGTAAATACCCAAATAAAAGGATGAAATAATGGCAACAATCAAAGAGATAATCACAAAGATAGAAGGCAATAAAAGTGCACCGTATTATGATGGTGTTGGTAAAATTACTATAGGTATAGGATTTAATATTGAAAGTGTTTTTCCTCGTTCCCAACGTCCTCGTTGGGAATGCATATGAAAACTTCCATGTAAGGAGCTTATAAAATGGGAAGGAGCCGCTACAAAGTCTACGAACCGACACACCCGCATTTTATTACATGTACGGTGTTGCACTGGATGCCACTCTTTACACGTCCCGAAAGTGTCAACATCATTTTTTAGAGCTAAGGCTTGATGAATGTTGCACGGGTGTGGTGAGCAAGCAGAAGGTTTAAATACAAGTAGACATTCCCAACGAGGACGTTGGGAACGAGGGAAAGAATGATTCTAGGGGTTATGTTGTACGAAGAGGAGAGCACCATGCCAAAGAGTTTGGCATGTGCGAATTTTATGCTTTGTCTTTGTTTCTGAGCTTTGAAACAAGCACGTAAAAGAGAGGAATAAACACGATCGCCAAAAAGGTTGCCGCGAGCATCCCGCCGATAACGCCCGTACCGATGGAGTGGCGGCTTGCCGCTCCTGCTCCGCTGCTGATCGCCAAGGGGATAACCCCGAGGGTAAATGCCAGCGAGGTCATAATAATCGGGCGCAGACGGATCTTTGCCGCTTCAAAAGCGGCATCGACGAGTTTAAGCCCTTGCGCTTGTTTTTGCATCGCAAATTCAACGATTAATATCGCGTTTTTCGCCGCAAGGCCTGCGAGCACCAAAAGCCCGATTTGAAAATAGATGTCGTTTTCAAGCCCTCTTAGATTGGTCGCGACTACCGCACCGAAAATCGCAAAAGGAACCGCAAGCACCACCGAAACGGGCATCAGCCATCGCTCGTACTGCGCCGCCAAAATGAGGTACAAAAAGACGATACCGAAGATAAACGCCATGCTTCCCGCACTTGAAATTTGTTTCTCTTGGTACGCACTTCCAGTCCAGCTGATAGTGTACCCCTCGGGGAGTACTTCGTTTGCAACCTCTTCGATCGCCTTAAGAGCATCTCCCGAACTGTATCCCAAACTCGGTTGTCCCGAAACTTTTGCCGCACTAAAGAGGTTATAGCGCTCGACGATATCGGCACCTACTTTCTGCTCAAGACGCACAAAGGAGCTTAAAGGAAACATCTCGCCGCCGTTGCCGCGCACGTAGATTTTCCCTAGATCGTCGGGAGATTTTCTAAAATCTCCCTCCGCTTGCATATTTACTTTGTACGTACGCCCGAAAAGGTTGAAATCGTTGACGTAAAATGCCCCGAAGGTCGCACTAAGCGTTTGGTAGATTTCATTCAGGGTTACCCCTTTTGATTTTGCTTTGTCAACATCCACAAACACTTGGTATTTAGGGATATTGGCATTGAGCGTCGTACGTACCGCACTTAGTTCCTCACGCTCGTTTGCTTTTTGGATAATCTCGTTGACGTAGCGCTGCAGGGTGGCGATATCGCCGCCCGTTCTATCTTGTACGTACATCTCAAAACCGCCTGCAATCCCCATACCGCGGATCGGCGGAGGCACAACCCCGAACGAGAAGCCGTCGCTTGTCGCAAAAAGCTTTTTGTTCAGCTCCGAGGTGATGTAAAGAGCATGCTGATCATCGCGCGTTCTTCCTTCCCAATCGCTGAGTTTGACGATCGTTGCCGCGGCGTTCGTTCTTTGGGAGAAGGTCATAAAATCCATCCCCGCAAATTGAATAACGTTTTCGACGTTCTCTTTATCGCTTGCAACGATATTGTAAATCTCTTGGGTGAGCGCATCGGTTCGGCTAAGAGAAGCCGCAGGAGGGTTGTAACTAAAGACGAAGATCGTCCCTTTATCCTCCGCAGGCACGAGTCCCGTACGCAAATCTTTAAACATATCGTAGGTGATATAGATAAGTCCGCCAAACAAAAGCACGCTCAAAAACGCATAACGGATCGTTAGCTGTACCGCCGCGGTGTACCCTTTTGTCGCCCACGCAAAAAAATCGTTAAACCATTTAAAGAAATATTTCGGCTTGGCATGTGAGGGTTTGAGCATAAGCGCACATAACGACGGCGTTAAGGTCAATGCCACAAATCCCGAGATCGCAAGCGATATAACGATGGTAACCGCAAACTGCCTGTACATCTCACCGCTAAGCCCGCCCAAAAACGCAACGGGGATAAACACCGCCGAGAGAACAAGCACGATCGCCACGAGTGCGCCGGAGACCTCTTTCATCGCCTGCATCGAAGCATCAAACGGGCTCATCCCCTCCGCCATATGGCGCTCGACGTTCTCGATTACGATGATCGCATCATCCACGACGATACCGATTGCCAACACAAGCCCGAATAGGGTTAAAAGGTTGATACTAAACCCTAGCATGTACATCCCTGCAAACGCTCCGATGATCGAGACGGGAACCGCCAAAATAGGGATAAGCGTCGCTCTCCAGTTTTGCAAAAAGAGGTAGATAATCAAAATAACCAAAATAAGCGCTTCGATAAACGTTTTAATAACCTCGTTGATCGAAACCTGTACGAAATCGGTAATATCGTAAGGGATCTTATACTCGATCCCCTCCACGAAATCTTGGCTGATCCCCTCCATCGCTTTACGTATCTCTTTTGCGGTTTCGATGGCGTTTGCCCCGCTTTGGAGGAAAATACCCATCGGGATCGCAGGGGAGTTGTTGAGTTTCGTTTTCATATCGTAGCTTTGAGAACCGAGCTCTATGGTTGCTACGTCTTTGAGTTTAAGCGCACTTCCGTCGGGATTTGAGCGTACGATAATGTTGGAAAATTCCAAAGGATCGCTTAGCCTCGCAGGGGTTTCGAGCGTATAAGTAAACATCTCTTTGCCCGATACGGGTTCTGCGGCGATCTTTCCTGCGGCATATTGCTCGTTTTGTTCACGCACCGCAGTGATGAGATCGTTTACGGCGAGGGAGTACTTTTTGAGTTTAAGCGGGTCAATCCAGATACGGATCGCATAATCTTTCGCACCGAAAATCTGTACGTCCCCTACCCCTTTAACACGTTTTAAATCATCCGTGATATTCATCAAAGCGTAGTTTGACAAAAATGTAATATCGCGGCTTTGATCGGGGGAATGAAGGATAATTACCTGCAACATATCGGGAGAACGCTCATCTACTTTCACCCCTTGACGGCGCACCTGTTCGGGCAATTTGGCAAGTGCCGCCTGAACCCTGTTGTTGACGTCTATTTTTGCATCGTCGGGATCGGTTCCGATCTCAAAAAACACGCTTACGCTTAGCGTACCGCTATCGGATGCAAGCGAGTTCATGTAGATCATGTTTTTCGCCCCGTTTATCTGCTCCTCTAGGGGTGCGGCAACGGTTTTAGAGATCGTCTCGGCACTAGCACCCGGGTAGGAGGTAGAGACAACGATCTGCGGCGGAGAAACCCTCGGATACTCCGAAACGGGGAGCGAAAAGATCGAAATCGCACCTGCAAGCACGATAATGATCGAAACTACCGCCGAAAAAACGGGTCGTCTAATAAAAAATGCGGAAAACATCTTAGTTACCGCCTATGATCGTAACTTTGGAGTTGGGACGCAATTTGGCAATATTACTCACGACAATCTTCTCGCCCGCATTAAGCCCGCCTAAAATAATCGCATTTCCGTCTTTGACATGAGCAATCTCGACGGGACGCATGCCAAGCGATCCCCCCTCGCCGATCACGTACACCAAGGTTGCATCGGGAGTTTTTAAGAGTGCGTTTTGCGGTATGGTCGCTACGTTTTCGTAGCTAAACCCGTCAAGTTTTATCTGTCCGAACGAACCGATTACCAACTCTTTTGAAGCGTTTGCAAATTTGGCGCGCACCAAAAGAGTATCGGTTTGGCTATCGAGCTTAGGCGCTATATAATCCACCTCGCCAAGGTAGGTTTTCCCCCCTTGTTCGATAGAAACCTTTGCTCCTATTTTGATCTGGGAACGGTAGCGCACGACGTCTTGGTTTGGCAACGAAAACTCCGCATATACGGGATTGAGCGCCGTGATGGTCGTGAGCGTCGCATTTTGGGTGGCTATGTAGCTCCCTTCATCGCTTTGGCTGATCCCTATAAGCCCGCTGATAGGCGCGGTAATAGTCGTATAACCGTACTCTATGCGCGCAATATCCACCGCTGCTTTTGCACCCTGAAGCGTTGCTTTGGCATCGTCGTATGCGTACAAAAGCTCGTCGTATTGCTGTTGGCTGATCGCTTTGTTTTTATACAGATACTCCGCTCTTTGGAAATCTTTGGATGTTTTGTCGAAATTCGCCTGCGCTTTGACTTGTGCCGCTTCGGCGGTTTCTAATGCCGCTTTATATTCGTTTTTTTGGATCTCGTAAAGCACCTGCCCTTTTGTTACGTAACTCCCCTCGACAAAATTCTCTTTTTCCAAAATGCCGTTAACGCGGGCAACCACTTCTACCTCTTGAAACGGTTTTAAAAGCGCTGCGTAGCTTTTGCTAAACGTTGCTTTTGCCAACGTAACTTCAAACGCTTGAACAGGCATAGGGGGCATCTGTTTTTGTGCGCTTTGTTGTGTTTGCGTTGCGTTATCTTGAGAGCATCCCGTAAAAAGCAACCCTGCTACTGCCAATGATAGTATTACTTGTTTCATTTAAAAAAACTCCTTGATAGTTTGTCCGCCGTAAAAAAGCACTTCCGCTTTTTTTACTTCCAGATCGTTTTTGGCTCTCTCATAGCCTCGTTGTGCATCGTACTTTTCGCTGAGTGCCTGCAAATACGCTACGTTATCGATGGTTCCGTTTTGGTATTTAAGTTTGATAAGCTCATAGGTTGCACGCGTTGCATCGAGCGTCGCTTTTGTCGCTTCTATTTTAAGTTTGGCGATCTCGTAGGCTTTTTTTGCCAAACGGTAATCGACCTCCGCTTTGTTTTTCTCATGCTCCAAACTCGCTTTTTTGCTCAGATACTCGTACTGTTTTGCTTCGTAGCTTTTTTGCGTCGCACCGAAATCAAGAATATTCCATGCCACGTTGAGCGTCGCTATATTTTGGTTGTTTACCAAAAAGCGGGTTGTAGGTTCTACGTCAAAATAGTATTTCGTGTAGCTCCACGTGTTGTCAAAAAAGATCGAAGGGTAGTTTTCACTTTTTTTGGTTTGCGCCTCGTACATCACCGATTGAGCTTCTAGCTCAAGCGCTTTAATATCGGGGCGCACCTCGCCTGCATCTACTTCAGGCAGTTGCAGCGACGAACCCGCTTCGATACTTTTGACCTCTTGCACCGTGTAGTATTCTAAAGTATGCACCACGGTTTGGATGGCAAGCTCTATCTCATGGAGTGCCACGTTGGCACTTTTGAGACGCGAATCGATTTTATCTACTTCATCACGCGTAACGGAGCCCGTTTTGTAAAACATCTCCAATCTTTCAAGCTCTGCTTGAAGCTGGGTAATCTCTTGGTGGGTCGCTTCTTTGTCTGCATTGAGCGAAAGGTATTCAAAATACAAACGGGTCACGTCCAAAGAGATGGTATTCTTCAACGCTTCGAGATTCTCTTTTTGGGCATCGACACCCATTAAAAGCTGGTCGTACAAAGCACCGCGCTTCCCACCGTCGTAAATAGTGTAGCGCAAGCTTGCCTGTGCGCGCAGGGAGTTTTTAGCCATTGCAGGCGTTTCTTCATAAGTGTTTTGGTAGGTTCCGCCTATCTCTATCGTAGGAAGATAGCTGCTTTTCGTGCTTTCATACACCTTTTCTTTGGCATGTACGCCGTGTGTTGCCGCTTCGATCACTCTATTTTGGTGAGAGACCTCTACAAGCTCTTCAAGCGTATAAGAATAAAGAAAAAGGGGGAAGCACAGCAGAGGGATAAAAGCCTTCAAATGCTCTCCTTAGATTAAATTTTGCAACATGCTATCAAAAAGAGGCTTAATTTTGTCTTTCTGGAAAGATATTTTTTGTGCTATAATTGCACTTATGGAAAAAAACACCCCTTACAATCATCTTATCAGCAACTTTTACGACAAACTGCAAGATGGCATGTTGCCGCCCATCTTTGAGCTCACGTTCCCTATTATGGTGATACAAAAAAGTATCTTCGCGCATTCGGAAAACTTCTTTAAAGAGAAATTCGATCTGCTTAAATCGGAAGTGGACGTGTTAGCGTCTTTGTATACTAACGACAAGCAGCTCACTCCCACCCAGCTTTACGACCTGACCATATTCTCTTCGGGCGGGATGACGAAAGTGCTCAAAAGACTTGAAACAAGAGGTTTCATTAAAAGAAAAGCGGACACCAAAGACAAAAGATGTATGCTTGTCTGCCTCACCCCAAGCGGCGAAGAGATCATTAAAAAGTCCCTTTTTGAGATATCAAAAGAGTGCCGTTTCTATTTTGAACCCCTTCTTGAAGAGGAGAAAAAAGAGTTTGCACGCCTTTTACAAAAAGTTCTTTACAATCTCCCCAAACTAGAATCACGCACAAACGATTCTATAGATTCATAAGGTAGATTTGGCTAGTATTGCAAAAGTAAAAAAAGCTTTTGCAAAAAAATTAGCATTGAACTCTCTGATTACATCACAAACTAGATTCCGTGTCAAGCACGGAATGACGAAAATACGGTCATCCCGAACTTGATTCAGGATCTAATATGCTATTTATTCAGAATGTTCTATTATTTAATATCAAAGGATTATAATGGGATTAAGTATCGGTCTGGTAGGACTTCCAAACGTAGGTAAATCAACCACTTTCAACGCACTCACGAAAGCGCAAAACGCCGAAGCGGCAAACTACCCTTTTTGTACCATCGAACCCAACAAAGCAATCGTTCCGGTTCCCGATAAAAGACTCGCAGAACTCGCCAAAATCGTAAAACCCGAGCGTATCCAGCACTCGACTCTTGACTTCGTCGATATCGCGGGACTCGTCAAAGGCGCTTCCAAAGGGGAGGGATTGGGAAACAAATTTCTCTCCAATATCCGTGAAACCGAAGTTATTTTGCAGATCGTGCGCTGCTTCGACGATGAAAATATCGTTCACAACGAAGGGAATATCGACCCGCTTCGCGACGTAGACATCATCGAAGGGGAACTGATCTTAGCCGATATCGAAGTGCTCTCAAACCGCATAGAACGCCTTAAACGCCAAGCAAAATCGGACAAAAGTGCCGCGGCAACGTTAGAGATGGCGGAGGAACTTGTAGAGTTTTTGGCGGAAGGAAACCTCGCACGCAACTTCCCTAAAGCGGACACCGAAATCTACCAAAACCTTAACCGCGAAATCCGCCTTTTAACCCAAAAAGAGATCATGTACGGTGCCAACGTCGATGAAGACGGTCTTATAGAGGACAACGACTACGTGGTAAGACTTCGCGAACATGCCATGAAAAACAACTGCGAAATCATCAAACTCTGTGCCAAAATCGAAGAGGAGCTTATAGGGCTAGATGATGAAGAAGCCAAAGAGTTTTTAAGCTCTTTAGGCGTCGAGGAATCGGGATTAGAGCAGATCATCCAAAAAGGGTTCGATAAACTCGGGCTTATGAGCTACTTTACCGCAGGGGTCAAAGAGGTTCGCGCATGGACGATTCGCAAAAACACTACCTCCCCAAAAGCTGCGGCGGTGATCCACAACGACTTTGAAAAAGGGTTTATCCGCGCCGAAGTGATCGCCTATGAAGATTTCGTGGCATGCGGCGGCGAAGCAAAAGCCAAAGAAGCAGGAAAAATGCGCCTTGAAGGTAAAGAGTATATCGTGCAAGACGGCGATATCATGCACTTTAGATTTAATGTATAATACCTAACGACACTCCCTAAAAGGAAACAAAATGGATTTAAAATTCGTCGGACCAAAACCTATCATCAGCCACACGGGGATCACTTTTGACAACAACAAAGAGGATAAGTTCGATTATCTCAATATCGTCGTGCAGTTCTTAAAAGCGCTCGATCATACCTACGTCGAAGACAAAACCTACGTGTACGATACCGCTACAAAAAGGCTCTCCCAAAAAGAGCTTTTAAGCGAACTTAAAAAATACTGCCCCGACGTCGAGGCACTTGCCGATAAACGCAACCACGATATCGAAGAAGATATCGCCGAAGAGCTCAAGCGTGCACGCGCGAACCCTCATCTCTCCGACCAAGAAAAAGAGATTTTGGAAAACAACATTTCCATCATGCACAACTACCTCGTGCAGCGCTCCATCAACAAAGCGGTCTATTATGCAACCCTGCAATCACTCGTTGATATGCTCAAAGAGCACCGCATCGAGTATATCGTCGTGCCGATGTACCAAAAATTCGTTCACGTGTTCCATTCCCTCCAAGGGGTACTTAAACACCAAAAACGCTCCATAGATTCAAAAATCGAAATCTACGAGCAAGACGGCAATCTTTTTGCAAAACTCCAAATATTAAATTAATCCTCTTTTTTCAATTTTGTGCTTCGATACTTTTTTTAAAAGTTCCCAGCGCAAAAGCGAAGAAAAACACCCCGATAGAGATAATCGCCCCCAAACTTTTCCACACAACCTCTAGCCCCGCACCGCGAAATAAGATTGCTTGCGAAAGCTCTATAAAATGGGTCGTCGGGGAGAGATACATCAGATACTGCAACAAAAGCGGCATACTCTCATAAGGGGTCACGCCCCCCGAGAGCAGCATCAAAGGGAGCACCACTAAAATCAAAACCATCCCAAATTGCGGCATGGAGCTCGTCACCGTTCCCATAAATATCCCGATGGAGCTTGTCGCAAAGAGCATAAAAACGCTACATGCCAAGAAAAGAGGCACGGAGCCTGCCAAAGGAACATCCAAAAATATCTCGACAACAACCAAAAGCGCAAACGCTACCCCGACTAAGATCACGAGAATCGTCGCAAAAATCTTTGCCAAAAGAATCTCTGCACTACGCAGCGGCATCACCAAAAGGTGCTCGATGGTGCCGTGTTCCCTCTCGCGCATAAGTGCCGCGCCCGCCAAAAGGATTGAGAGCATCATCAAGTTACTTATCACCTCGTTGATACTCCCAAACCAACTCCCCTCTAAATTGGGATTGTATTTATAGCTTGCGATCAGATTGATTTGAGGCATACTCTCTTGAATCTGCAAATAAGCAGCGATCTCTTGGGAGACAATCTGCGAAATATACCCCGCACCGATCCCCGCTTGCGACATCCGCGTAGCATCGATATTAAGTTGGATTTTCGGGACTTTGGCGCGTAAAATATCTTTTTCGAGATTTGCAGGCAATACGACGACGAAAGTATAGCGTCCGCTATCAAGATGTTTGTCGATTTCGTTAAATCCTATGCGTTCTGGGCTCATAAAACGTGGTTCGTAAAAACTGCCGATAATCCGCTCGGAGAGGATGGAGCGATCTTCGTCTACAAAGGCTATAGGCACTTTTCTAAGCTCCATCGATGCCGCTCCCGCGGCGATATAGATCGCCAAACTAAAGGAGTGGATGATAAAAAAGAACATCATCTTATCGCGATAGAGGGTCAAAAGCTCTTTGAGGGTGAGCTTATAGGTATGCAGCCAAAAATCTCGCATCACCCCTCCTGTTTGCGTAGGCTTAGAAGGCTCAACGACGCAATAACGATCACCCCCAAAAAGAGGGCAAAAAGATCAAATATATGCCCCTCTAGCCCTATATCTTTGCTAAAAATCCCGCGGCTGATATTGATAAAATAGGTCGCCGGAAATACGCTTCCAATCCAATACGCCACCCCCTCCAAAGAACTCACGGGATCGCGCATTCCCGAAAAGCTCACCGTCGGAAGCATCGTGGCGATCGCTGTACCGCCGAGTGCTGCAATCTGTGTTTTTGTAAAAACAGACATCAAAAATCCAAGCCCCGTCGTCGCACTCACGTATAAAAGAGCACCCACAAAGAGGATAAAAAAATCCCCTTTGATAGGTACTCCGAACACGTACACCGCCAGCACTATAAGCCCCAAAAAGCTCACCATGCTGATAACGATATAGGGGATCTGTTTACCGAGCATAAACTCAAGGCGCGTTACGGGCGTGGCGTAAAAATTGGTAATGGAGCCGAGTTCTTTCTCACGCACCACGCTTAACGCCATCAAAATAGAGGGGATAAAAACCAAAAGCATGGGGATCACGGCAGGCACCATCGCATAGAGACTTTTAAAATCCTGATTGTAGCGGTAGCGCATCTCTATATCTGCCAAAGCAATGTTTGGGTAGTGTTGCAGCGATGCCAAATAACTTTGATGCAATCCGCTTATGTAGCCGTGGATCGTTTCGGCACGAAACGACATCGTCCCATCGATCCAAACCCCCACCGAAACATTGAGCCCCTTGGCAAGATCGCGTCCGAAATTCGGCGGTATCTCCAAAGTGATACTCACCTCCCCGCGGCGCATCTTCTCATCCATCGCTGCATACGAATCGACCGCTTCCTCTTCTATAAAATAGCGCGATCCTCCGATAAACTCCCTATACTCCCTACTCTGCGGCGAGCGGTCGCGATCGAGCACGGAGAATTTAATATCTTCGACATCCATCGAGATACCGTAGCCCATCACAAACATCAAAATTATCATCCCAAGGAGTGCAAATACGAGACGTATAGGATCGCGCACAAGTTCGAGAGACTCTTGAAACAAATACCCCTTAAAGCGTGTCGGGGAAAAAAAACGGTGGTTTTTCACCTCTGTTTTTTCTATCATGAAGGTTTCGCGTTCCCCCTCCTCAATCGCTTCGCCCAAATAAGCGATAAACGCCTCTTCGAGATTTGTTTTGTTTTTTGAGCGAATCAGCGCTTGGGGGGTATCGCTTGCAAGCACCCTCCCCTGATGCATCAAAGAGATTCTATCGCACCGCTCCCCTTCGTTCATAAAATGGGTAGAGATAAAGATCGTCACCCCGTCTTTGCGGGCAAGTTCAAGCAAAAAGTGCCAAAACTGATCGCGAGAGAGAGGATCGACCCCCGAAGTGGGTTCATCGAGAATAAGCATTTTGGGTTTATGGATCACCGCCACCGCCAATGAGAGGCGCTGTTTGATCCCAAGGGGTAAATCTCCCGCCAAAGCATCCAAGAACTTTTGCAGATAAAACCGCGTGCACATATGCTCTATTCTTGCTTCTATCTCCTCTTTGGCAACGCCGTAGAGTTCGGCATGCAGACGCAAATTTTGCACTACGGAGAGTTCGTTGTACAAAGAAAACGCCTGCGTCATATACCCGACGTTTTTACGCATCTCTAAACTTTGAACGTCGATCTTTTTAAGAAATAGCTCGATCTCTCCGCCGCTTGGAGTCAAAAGCCCCGTGAGCATCTTCATCGTGGTGGTTTTACCGCATCCGTTGGAACCTAAAAAACCGAATATCTCCCCTTGATAGATCGTAAAACTCACATTCTCCACCGCCGTAAAATCCCCGAACTTCATCGTGAGATGCTCCGCTTTTATGGCGACCGTTTTGCTCTTGGCATGTGGCGATTCTTCCGTTTTTTCAAGCGATATTTTCTCTTTTGTCGGGGGCAATAAAGCGATAAATGCCGCGTCGATATCGGACGTTTTAGTTTGAGCGAGCAGCTCTTTTGGAGTGGTTGCGGCAAGAATTTTCCCTTCGTTCATCGCCACGGTAAAATCAAAAATCTCCGCTTCTTGCATATACGCGGTTGCCACGAGAATACTCATATCCTGCTGCATCTTTTTAATCTCTGCCAAAAGATGCCAAAACTCTCTGCGAGAAAGGGGATCGACCCCCGTGGTAGGCTCATCGAGGATCAAAAGTTCGGGGTCGTGTATCAACGCACAGCATAACCCGAGTTTTTGTTTCATCCCTCCCGAAAGTTTCCCTGCGGGACGCTCTGCAAAGGGATGTAAACCGGTTGCTTTTAACAGCATCGTAATTCTGGCATGTCGCTGCAGTCTCTCAAGCCCGAACAAACGACCGAAAAAATCGAGGTTTTCATACACCGAAAGAGACATATAAAGGTTTTTGCCCAGACCCTGCGGCATGTAGGCGATGCGCGGAGCTGTCTCGTTGCGAAAGCCTCCCTCGGCGATATCCCCGCCAAAAACACGAATCGAGCCGCTTTGTATCTTACGCACCCCCGCAATAAGCGAGAGAAGCGTCGATTTGCCGACGCCGTCGGGACCGATGAAGCCTACCGTTTTGTTTTTGGGTATCTCGAGGGATATCTCTTTGAGTGCTTGATGCTCTTTATACGTATAACTTAGCGAGCGAATCGAGACGACGGATTCCATCATCACTCCGCTTTCGTCTCATACCCTTTTGGCATGTGACTCAGCGCCTCGGGCCACACCGCGGTAGGGTCAAGCCGAATATACGCCATCCCCGGCAACCCCGTTTTCACTTTTTCCAAATGCTCTTGCAAAAGGCGCGTATCGATCGTCACTTTGACGCGAAACATCAATTTTTCCCGCTCCTCTTTGGTCTCTATCTGTTTGGGGGTAAACTGCGCTTTGGGGGAGATAAAAGTGACGTGTGCAGGGATAGCGATAGTGCCAAACGCATCCAAAACGATCCGCGCCTCGGAATCAAAGTTGATACGTCCCGCCTCTGCGGTAGGGAGAAAAATACTCATATAGGTATCGAGAAGATCAAGCAAAATCAAAACGTTTTGCCCGCTTCCTACCACCTCCCCGCTTTGGGCAAGTTTATAAAGCACTCTCCCTTTTACGGGGGCTTTAAGGGTGCTCTCTTCAACGGCAACCTCTATCGCCTCTTTTTCTGCTTGCGCCACGTGGATCGCTTCATCGGCTTGTGCGACGTTTGCCGATGCCGCTTTTGTTGCTGCGGATGCCGATTTGTAGGATGTCTCTTCTTGCTCAAATGCCAAGAGCGAGATAGCTTTGGCATCGAAAAGCTCTTTGGCGCGCTTATAGTTTTTTTGTGCCAAAGAAAATTCGTTTTGTTTTTGTTCCAAAATCGCTTGGGTGTATTTTTTATTCTCTTGTGCTTGTTTTATCTGCGCTTGTGCAAGTTTAAGGCGCGCTTGAAGCTCTTGGGTATCGAGTTTGGCAAGAACCTGCCCTTTTTCTACGATATCCCCCTCTTGGACTAAAATTTCGCTTACCCGTCCCGAAATTTTCGGAGCAATCGCCACTTCGGTAGCTTCGATCCTTCCGTTGCCGTAGGCAAAACCCTCCCCGACGAGCGGTTTGTTAAGCTCGTTGCCCAGATACTCGTACACAAAGAGCATCAAACCGACACCTGCTACGATCAAAAGAAATTTTAAAATCTTTGCCATCTACTTATCTCCGCTTTTAAGGAGTCATCCTAACATAGCAGGACTTAAAATTATCTAGCCGGAAAGAGAGTTTTACTTATTTTGTGCCTGCATCGCGTTTATCATCGTATCTTTGAGCCTTTTTATAGCTGCATCAAATTGATCAAGCGTTGCAGAAGAGAGTGCATCAAGCTTTTTTTTAAGAAATTTGTAGTTTTGCAAAAGCTGCGGATCTTCGGGGGATTGGGAGAGTTGTTTTGCTATTTCGGCTACTTTGAACTGCAGTTTGCTCATCTCGGTATTTTTATAATTGTGTGCCGCGCGCACCCTTTTATAGAGCTGCTCAAAACTGTGTATTGCCGCAAGGTTTTGATTTTTCACCAGCGAAGATTGTAAAACATCCTCCACGAGCGCACTTGGGATCTGCGGATGGGGCAAAGAGAGGATCAGTTCGATAAAACTTTGGGCTATTTGGGTATAGATAAGCGGTGCATATTCAAAAAAATAGCGGTGTGCTATGGCATGTAAAAACACCCTGTTCTCTTTTTGGCGCACCCGTGCATACCCCTCCTCTTTATCCAGATAAAGAACGTCGGTACAAAAAGAGACGAATTCGTGCACAAGTTCCTTAAAAAGGATCGATTCTAGCGGAGAGAGATCAAACTCGCTAAAGTTTTTTATATGCAAAAAATTAAACTGCTCTTGGTACTTTACATACACGATCTTATGTGCCAAAAACTCCATCGCTTCGCCCCTCTCCTGCGAAGAGGCGATCCCCAGCACCTCCTTTTCAAAAAGGGCCGGATCTTCAAAGAGTTTGACTAAAAGTTCCTCTTTTTCCTTACGTAACATCTTACAAAAGGCGTGCTATCGTTTGGGAAAATCGTACCGTATCGCCTGCTTTTACAGAACATTCCAAGGTATCTTTTTGGGCTAAGACAACGATGGTCGAACCCATCTCGAAGCATCCGAAATCACTCCCTTTGTCAAGGTGAAGGTTTTCAAAACTATACACTTGCGACTCGAAAACATCCGCATTCGTTTTGATGCGCGGCTCAAAACTCACCTGCATTACGCCCACATTTAGGGCACTGACTAAAACGATGTAAATGGTTTTACCGCTTTGGGTTTTACATGCCAAGACCACGCGCTCGTTTTCGATAAAAAGATTGACGCGTTTATTGAGCGAGGGGATATTGACGGGGTAAAATTTTCCCGGAATATGCACCGCTTTGAGCACTTGAAGATTTGCCGGCATATGGTAGCGATGGTAATCTTTTGGAGAGAGATAAAAGTTGATAAAACTTCCTCCGTGCACCTCGGCCTTCTCCTCGGCACTAAAGCGATCCCCCAAAAGTTCGTCCGTGTTGTACTCCATCCCCTTGATCTGAAGCGCATACGCATCGTGCAACGATCCGCATTCGGTAATGAGAGAATCGCACGGTGCAATAAAATCGCTCCCCTCCAAAGAGAATTTTCTCCCCTCTCGAAGCTTGCGGGTAAAAAGAGCGTTGAGCGTTTTGTAGGTATCCGGGTGATGGAACTCGCTCATATCAAGCCCCATAATCTTTACGTAGCCGTTATTAACGATCTTTTGAAACCATCTCGGAAACTCTTTGGAAGCAAATTTTCCGAATATTTGCGAAATTGCAGAAGTGATGTGTTTTTCCATTGTGTTTTTCCTTTGGTATTAATTTATTTTGCGTTTTGCGATCTCTTCGATAAGTACGGTGGCGTAGGAGCCTTTGGGAAGAGAAAAATGGAGTTCGTACTGCGCATCTTGAGAGTTGTATTTCCCCTCTATTTCGCTTGGAAATATCCATGCGTAACGTCTTGCTCCATCCTCGTTGATGATAGCGGCAAACTCTTTTTCTATTCCCCCTGCTGCCCCCTGCGCCGTTTTTACTTTTTTGCCCGATAAAAGCCCCGTTACCGAAATATCTTTATCGTGAAACCTCTTAAAATCGTGTTCGCTCCCCTCAAATTCGAACAAACGCCCATAAGGATAATGCTCCATCAGATCTCCCGACATAATTTTAAAAGGGTGGCTTTGGCATTTGAGTTTTTCTATCTCGTGGTTTGGCATGTTTAAAAGCGATTCAAGCTCTTTGGTTTCAAAGCTTGCCACGAGGGTGTTGATCTCGAGCCTTCGGCTGAGCCAAAGATTAAAAAGATGGCTTTGGTAAGCGCTGATAAGGAGTTTTTTAAGCTTGACGTTGCGCTCTTTTCTTTCCCCCCGAACGATCTGTTCCCCCAAAATATAGTTGTCGCCGTCGTTACCGAACCTCTGAAATCCGAAAAAATTGGGCATACCGTAGGTCGCTATCGCTTTAAGCGCTTCATCTATCTTTATCGCAGCGGTCGGGGAGACTTTTTTGAGTCTGATATAAAAGCGGTTCCCTTTAAGATGCCCGATACGGATTTTGTTGTTATGGTAGGTTTTAGAGAGGATTTTTATATTCTCATGCTCAAAACGATCCAACGCCTCTTCGTGTTTTCTATGCACCGAGATATACTGTTTGGTCATGGCATGTTTGTCTTTTAGCCCCGCATACCCTATCTCTTTTTGATGAATTCCCAAATATTTGGCAAGTATCTCCACAAGATCCAAAGTGGCAAGCTCTTTTTTCCTCACAAACAAAACAAGGTGTTCCCCCTCGTTGCTAAACTCGTACAAAGGGATCTCTTCAACCACGAAATCTCTAGGACTTTGTTTGAAATAAAAATCTATACTTGAGTGTCCCAGCGAATAAAATCTATCCATTTCGTTCCTTTAAAAATGATGCGATTTGCATCGGTGTATGTATTTTTTTCTTGCCGCTTTTGCTACGAACGTCACTTTGGTACGCGTCGCTTTGGCATGTTGCAAGAGCGCTTTTTTATCCCTTGGATCGATCGCAAAAAGTATTTCGTACTCTTCGCCGCTGCAACCGATATGTTTGGGAATTTTCTGCAAAAACGAAAAACCGAGTCGGTTCACGCTTGCAAGCTTCCCAAGATCGCTAAAAAGCCCGTCGGAGATATCCATCCCCGCGCGCAACAAACGGATACTTTTCTCTACGAAACTGCGGCGCAGCTGCGTATTGACGAATTTGGAGCGCTTATGGATACGACCGCCGCGCAAAAGTTTTTGCAAATCTTTTTTTGAGTTGCCCAGCCTTCCCGTGTGCCCGATAAGATACCCCTCTTTAATACCGCTGCGACGCAAAGGTTTTTTCGTTTGAGAGATGATTGTTACGGTGATATCAAGTTTCGTGTTACTGATGGTATCGCCGCCTATGATGGCACAACCGTATTTTTTTGCCGTATCGCTAAAGCCACATGCCAACTCTTGCATCTGCTCCCGCGTGATCGTTTTTGGCATGGCAACGCTTAGCAGTGCGTATTTAGGCGCAGCATGCATCGCTATCGCATCGGAGATATTGACGATCATCGCTTTTTGTGCGATCTGGTAGTGGCTCATCCATGCCGTTTTAAAATGGACATTCTCGAAAAAAGCATCTTTGGAGTAGACGAAACCGTCGATATATGCACCGTCGTCGCCGATATGCAGATCGCTAAAACGAGAGATAAAAAAACTTTCTAAATCCAATAAAACTTCTCAAAAAAAAATATTTATTCATAAACATTTAAAGATTAAGTGTGAATTAATAACCTTAAATATAAAATAATGGCAATTATATCATCTGTTTAGGAAATTCCCATGAAACACTCCATAAAAAAGATTTTCGGCAACCTCTCTGCACTCCTCATCTTTTCCACTTTACTCGGGCTTGTCGCATTCGCTTTGATTATGGAACAAACTTTTTCTTTTTATAAAGTTCAAAACCTTCAAGAGCAAAAACAGATCATCGCATCCCTTAAAGATTTAGAGAAAAAAGACGTCGATCTGGCGATCATCCAGTTCAACGGAAAAAGTACGCAGCTCTACCACGAGATCGACAAACTGCAAACCCTTTTCGATTACGATTTTACCGCGGACGTGATGTTTGGTCACAAAGAAACCTACCTTCAAGAGCTTGATACGCTCCGATCGCTCACAAAACGTTTCAACGACATCGCAATAGATTACTATACCTCCGACGATAGCAACGCAACCGAGAAGTTTGAGGATCTCAAAAAAGCTTTTTACGATATCAATTCTTATATAGATATGCTTATTATCCAAGACGGAACCTTCATCCAAGAAAAATCGAACTTTTTACGCATCATCATCATTGCTTTATTCGTACTCTTGCTTATAACTACTTTATGGTACCGCAAAAGGCTTCAAGCGATCTATGCCGATCTTATGCATCTGTATTCGGTTGAGGGGAACAAAAAAGATTACGTTATCTTCTCTGAAGAGGCCGATGCGATCGCCTTGCGCATGAAACGTAAACCTACCGTAACCGACAACCCTGCAATGCTCGATCCGCTCACCGAGATCAACAACGCAAAAGGGATGATGGCATCGTATGCGGAGAAAAAAGGGATGAAAGACAGCAACTTCACCTCCGTAACGGTCGTTGAGATCGATAACTTTTCAAAATCAAACAGAGCCTACTCCCAAGAGGTCTCCCAAGCGATCCTCAAAAAAGTAGCCTTTACCATCTCTTTGTACGAGCAACCCACCGACGTTGTCGCCAGAACCGATTACAACCAGTTCACGATCATCCTCTCAAGAGCTTCCAAAGAGCAGTCTTTTAAAGATATCGACGTGATCCGCCAAAGTATCTCCGAACTCAAATTCAAAATCCCCGATCAAGGTCAGGTGCAAATCACCGTAACAGGCGGTTTCATTATTAAACCAAATAACGTAAACCTTGAAGATGCGATCAAACAAGCCAAAGAGATTATGTACTTCGCGCAAAAACACGGTAAAAACAAAATTGCCCAAAAAAGAGATATGGCAGAACACGAACTCTAACATCTCCCCCTTTGGGGACGTTTGAAAAAGTGTAACTTTTTCACCCTCCTCCCTTTTAATGTGTCCAAAATCGTAACATTTTCAAACTTCCTAAAAACAAAACGGCTATTTAACCTTTCCAAAGATTTTTCAAGATATAATCAGCTTTATTTATATTTTTACTACGAAGGAAAGCTAATGAGTATTCCTATTTATACTTACGACGCGATTATTGTCGGTGCAGGTCTTGCGGGATGTGCGGCGGCAAGAGAATTACAAAACGCAGGGAAGAAGGTAGCGGTTATCACGAAACTTCACCCCTTACGAAGTCATTCAGGTGCAGCACAGGGTGGGATCAATGCAGCATTAAGCGCTCAAGACAGCATCAAACTTCACGAGTTCGATACCGTCAAAGGTTCAGATTATCTAGCCGATCAAGATGCCGTTGCATTTATGTGCCAAAAAGCACCCGAAACGATCCGTTGGGCTGAACGTATGGGGGCAGCATTTAGCAGAACCGCAGACGGCAAAATCGCACAACGCCCTTTCGGCGGACAATCTTCTCCGCGTGCATGTTACGCCAAAGACAGAACGGGACTTACTCTTTTGCAAACCATCTACGAACAAGCGTACCGAGCAGGCGTCTCTTTTTGGGATGAATGGTATGCGGCGGACCTTATCTATAAAGATGGCAAAGTATCGGGTGTCGTAGCTTTTAATATACGCGATCAACAAGTGGTGATCTTCAATGCGAAATCGGTTATGTTTGCAACGGGCGGATACGCAAGAAGCTACAAAATCAATTCTAACGCACATGCCAACACGGGAGATGGTCTCTCTATCGTTGCACGCCACGGTCTTCCACTCGAAGATATGGAATTCGTACAGTTTCACCCATCGGGGCTTTCGGGCAACGGCGTACTCATCTCCGAAGCTGCCCGCGGCGAAGGTGGAAGACTTTTCAACTCATTAGGTGAGCGTTTCATGGAAAAATATGCACCTAACGCACTTGAACTTGCGAGCCGTGACGTCGTATCGCGCGCCATCTTGAACGAGATTCGCGAAGGGCGCGGCGTGGGGCCTAGAAAAGATGCGGTTTATATCGACCTTACCCACCTAGGCAAAGACCTTATTATGGAAAGATTGCCGGAGTTGCGTGACCTTGCGCTCACGTTCCTAGGGCTTGATATGATCAAAGAGCCTATTCTCATCTCTGCGACGGCGCACTATTCTATGGGCGGTATCCCCGTCGATATTCCGGGGCATGTACGCAAAAACAACAACGAGTTCGTCGAAGGTTTCTACGCAGCGGGCGAATGTGCCTGTGTATCGGTTCATGGAGCGAACCGTTTAGGTGCCAACTCGGTTCTTGAAGCTCTTTTATTCGGACGTTTCGTCGGAAAAACAATGGTCGAAGAGATCGACTCTATCCCTTTAAGAGCTGCTACGCAAGAGGATGCATCACGCGCTTTGGCAGAGATCAATTTTGTTCTTAACAACAACGGAACCGAAACGATTACAGACCTTCGCGATGCATTGCAGCAATCGATGACCGCCAATGCGGGTGCTTTTAGAACGAAAGAGACGTTGCAACAAGCGATCAACGATATAAAAGAGCTGCGCCAAAGATTTCAAAACATTCGTATTAAAGATAAATCCAAAGTGTTCAACACCGAATTGCAAGAGGCGATCGAGTTCGGTCATATGCTTGATTACTCCCTCTTTATCGTCGAATCGGCTATCGCACGTAATGAGAGCCGCGGTGCACATTACAGAGAAGATTTCCAAGCGCGCGACGACGAAAATTTCCTCAAACACACCATGGCATACATGGATGAAGCGGGAAATATCACGCTTGACTATATGGATGTCGTACTCGGCAAACATGAGCTTAAAGCTAGAAACTACTAAGGGGAACGTATGAGTACACATGCTATCACGACACAAAAAGTAAATTTTAAAGTGTTCCGTTTTAATGCGGACGAAGATTATTTGCCGTACTACGACTCTTACGAGATGGAGGTTACCTCCGAAGAGGTCGTTCTCGATATTCTTAACCGTATCAAATGGGATCACGACGGAAGTTTCTCTTACAGAAGAAGCTGTCGCCACGGTATCTGCGGAGCCTGTGCCATCAAGGTCAACGGACGCTCCACCTTGGCATGTAAAGAGCGTATGCACGATATGGTCGAACTTTTCGGCAAAGATCTCACGTTAGAGCCGCTAAGCATCAAACGCGCTATCAAAGATATGATCATCGACAAAGCAGATTTCTGGGAAAAACATGCGGCGGTGAAACCTTATTTGATCTCCGACGTAGAGGAGCACCCGGAGCATGAGCATCTAGTCACGCCCGAAGAAGCGGAAGAGCTTTTGGAAGCGGATCTTTGTATCCAATGCGGCGCATGCCACTATGCATGTCCCGTCGTCGAGATCAACAGCGATTTCTTCGGTCCTGCGGCGTTTGCAAAAGCATACCGTTTTGAAGCGGACGTACGTGACGAAGCGCATGTCAGCCGCTTAGAGGATCTGCATGCAGAGAAACAAGGGGTATGGGACTGTGTCAAATGCTACGAGTGTGCCGAGGTTTGTCCAAAAGATGTCAACCCGATTGAGAAGATCACGAAACTCCATCAAATGCTCTTTAAAGAGGGTGTCGCGACATCCAACGTTGCAACGCGCCACGCAGTCGGTTTCAAACACTCCATCGCAAGAAACGGGGTACTTGATGAAGGCGGTTTGGTGCTTTACTCCGAGGGTCCTGCAATCGTTAAACACCTCCCTGTAGCGTTTAAAATGTTTACAAAAGGGAAAATCGTTCCGCCTTGGGGTATTACGAAATCTCAAAACCTTGATGAGATCAAAAAACTCGTTAAATCTTCATCAACAGCAAAGTTCTAGGAGTTAAGTAGATGAAAAAATTAAAATATGCACTCTTTACGGGATGTACGGCAAAACAAAGTACGCCCGAGCAAATGAAATCAACCCTTGCAGTAGCAAATAAATTGGGGATCGAACTCGTAGAACTCGTAGAAGCTTCTTGCTGCGGTGCTTCCCATTTGCAAGATTTCGACGATTTTCTCTCACTCGTTTTAAACGCGCGCAATATTGCTTATGCGGAAAAACACGGCTTGACTATGGTGACTATATGTAATACATGCCAACTCAACACCGCCATGACGAAACACCGCTTAGACAAAGACGAAAAACTCAAAGCGCGCGTCAACGAGAAGTTGGCAGAGGTGGGGTTAGAGTACAAAGGGACGTCCCAAATCACCCACTTTTTATATGCCATTATCGACGACTTCGGTTTAGAGGAGATCAAAAAACTGATCGTCAAACCTTTGAGCCAATTCAATATCGCGCCGTTTTACGGATGCCATAACATCCGCCCTTCGGAGCTTCAAAACGAAACGCACAAAAGCCCTGAGAGCGCTTACCGCCCTACTTCGCTTGATGATCTCATCATCGCGTGCGGCGGTGCAAACGTCGATTACGAAGAGAAAAACAAATGCTGCGGTTTCCATGCGGAGCTTCAAGCACAGCACACAGCAGCTACCTTGACGGGAAAAGCTATCGCAGGTGCGATGGATAACAATGCAGACTGGATGGTAACGCCCTGCCCGCTTTGTCACCTTAAACTCGATACCCAAACGGCACATGCCTCAGAAGCTATCGGGCGCGAAGTAGCGCTTCCTGTGCTTCATATGCAGCAAATGGTAGGTTTGGCTCTTGGATGTACTCCCGATGAGCTAGGACTTAAACACCACGTAACGAAAGTAGATTTCGTTTAATCTTCTCCACTTTTTAGGCGCCTTCGTGCGTCTAAAAAAACCTTTTAAAACCACTCTTTCGGATACGCACAATGGCACAATCGGTCGAAATTATCTCATGGAACGTCAACGGTATTCGCGCCGTCGCCTCAAAAGAGGGATTTGCTTGGCTTAAAGAGCGCGCATGCGACATCTTGTGTCTCCAAGAGATCAAAGCAACCCATGAGCAAATACCCACTCAACTTTTTGATCCCCCTTTTTTAGAAAGCGCAATCAATCCGGCAGAGCGCAAAGGCTACAGCGGTACGGCGACCTTTAGCAACCTTGCAAGCGAGTACACCTCCACATGCCAAGAGATCGACACCCACCGCGAGGGGCGCATCATCGAAACGCGCTACGGCGATGTGGTGCTCTTTAACGTCTATTTTCCCAACGGGCAAAAGGACGATGAGAGACTTTCACACAAAATGAAATTTTACGACGATTTTTTAAAGCATTGCCAAAAACTCCGCGATGAGGGAAAGTCGATCATCATCTGCGGCGACGTCAATACGGCACACCGCGAGATCGACCTTAAAAACCCTAAGGCAAACGAAAAAACATCGGGATTTCTCCCCATAGAGCGCGCATGGATCGACAAACTCCTCTCATGCGGCTATATCGACACGTTCCGTTATGTTCACGGCGATCTAAGCGATCAATATTCGTGGTGGAGCTACCGTTTTAGTGCAAGAGCCAAGAACGTAGGGTGGAGGATCGATTATTTTTTTATCTCCGAGGAGTTGGCAGAGAGCTTGGAAGATGCCTTTATTTTAAACGAGATAGAGGGTTCCGATCACTGCCCCGTAGGGATTAGAATTTCGATATAAAAATATCGTCTAATTTTCTTACATCTCTTTAAATCTCTCTAGAGTCCCTGCAATAGGGACTTCTTCAAGTTATACTTCTTTTAGACATATTTCAAATAAATTCATATTTAACTAATGTTGACGGACTAAACAAGGACTAAAAATATTTTTAGTCCTTCTGTCAGATTTGCAAGGACTAAATTATGAAAACAACAGTTTCAACAAAAAGAACCCCAACTAAAATAGATGGAGTTTTTTACAAAGAGGTTTTTAATAGTGACGGAAAAGTAGTTGATAAAAGATACATTATCAGATGGGTTGATGAGAATGGTAAGGATAGATTTAAAACTATCGGAAACTATTCAGGTGGTATAAGAGAAAAATACTGCAAAGCTAAACGAGAAGAGATTCTCACTAAAATCAGACTGGGCGAAGAACTTCCCAAAATAGCTAAACAAAAACAGACTATGACAATCTTAGAAATGTCAGAGCTATATTTTGATTATAAAGCAAACTCTATCAAAGATGTAGAAAAAGAGCGTAGAAGATTTAAAAATCATTTTGAGAAAACTATAGGTCATGTCAGACTACATAATTTTAGTGAAGATGATGTTCTACAACTCCAACAGGATTTAAAAAAAGATTTGTCGGTTGCAACTATTAGGACATTAATGGTTACTCTAAATGCTATGTATAAATATGTTGTTTCTAAAAAATTGTATGATGGTAGCATTCCTACTGCTAATATTAAGCATGAACAACTCAACAACATCAGAGAGCGATATCTTACTCTTGATGAAATAAAAGAACTTCTAGAGGTATGTAAAAATATTAACTATGAAATTTATCTATTTGTTAAATTATCTCTCTCAACTGGTGGTAGAGTTGGTACTATAGCAACTATTAGAGCTATGGATATTAAACCAAACAACAATTCATTAATCTTATCTGACCATAAAAATAACGATACCTATACAGGCTTTTACAATGATGAGATAAAAGAATTGCTTCTTGAAAGAATAAATGAACTTTCAAAGCCTACAGACTGCATCATCAAACTTGCTAGAAGTTCGATAACTTACAAACTAGGTTCAATAATGGACACCTTGTTTAATCAAAACATTGCTTTTGATGATAGGAAAAACAGAGTTGTTCCACACACATTAAGACATACATTTGCTTCTCAATTAGCGATAGCAGGAACACCTATTTTTACCATTCAGAAGCTTATGAACCATAAAAGTATAGAAATGACTATGAGATATGCGAAACTTGCTCCTGACCAAGGGATGGATGCTGTCAAAAACTTATGTATCTAAAATACACTAACGCCCTATCGGTTGTTGACTCATCCACGACTTGCAATTATATTGTAAGCTTTCGCGGTGAGTTTTATTTACTCCTTTTGCATTCAGTAGTTTCAAAATCAATTTTCTTATCTCGACTACCCATATTTAGAAGAAAATACTCAAGTTGAGATATATGTGTTCTTGACACCTGATTATTAGGTAATAATATAATGTATTCATTATTTGGTATATTAGAACAAGTTCTATTCGGATAATATGAATACTTTAAAATAGCATTTGAGATAAAAGAATCATTAAAGATTTTTTCAAATAAGTTGAGAGATGTCATAGACCAATACAAAAAAACTCCTGCTGTTAAAAATGTGTAAATACTATGAGCTATGTTATGTAGTGAACCTGTAAAAGAGATTTTCATTAATGCAAAAAATTGTGTTATATATTTTTTTAAAAATGTTTCATTCATAATACTAAGTATAGGTAGTAAAATAGCACTAACAAATAATAAATAAATCACTATCTCATTGATTTTAATTATCCAAGATGGAATCATAAACCAACCTGCCAAGTACTTAGTTGATACTGAATATAAATCAGGATTTTCATGCGTTATACTATATATAGAAATCTTAGCCAATGATTCGGAGAATGTATATGCAAAATACCCAACAATAGAATATATAAACTTACCTATTGTTGTTTTCCATAACATTTTTAATACTCTAAAAACATCTAACATAAAAGCAACCAAAAACGAAAGAACAAGAATTAAACCAATATATGAAGAATTTAATCCCAGCTTATTAAATAACAAATATACTGGTAGTAAAATTAAAGTGCTACCAATATAAATTTTATAACTACAACTAAATTCACGAACAGCTCTCTCTATTTTTTCAAACATTCACACACCTTATAAAAATTTTTTAAATTTTAAAATATCTATCATGAATTTTAAAAAAATGTGTCAATTTGAAATATTTTTATCATCTATTATAGAAATAAATATAATGTCCCAGAAAAACCAGACAGCGATTTAATGGTTTCTTATTCCTAAACGATACAATTATTGGATGGAATAAGGGAGGAAACAGATGAGCAAACAACGACGCCAATTTTCGGCAGAGTTCAAGACGAAAGTTGTTTTGGAACTATTGGAGGGAGAGCAAACCCTCAATCAGATTGCCAGCAAATATGATATATTCCCAAAGAGCTTACAAGAGTGGAAAAAACAATTTTTGGAGAATGCTGCATTGGCATTTGAGCCTGCCAAAGCAGTGAAAGAGTACAAAGAGCAGATCAAAGCACAAGAGCAAGAGATCGAAGAGTTGCAAAAAGCATTGGGAAAAACCACCATCGAAAGGGATTGGGCGGTAAAAAAGCTAAAGAGCTTGGGCTCATCAAATAGACGAAGCCTTGTCGAACCCAAGCTCACCACCGTTTCTATGGCAAGGCAGTGCGAACTGATCGGTATTCACCGCTCAACGCTGTATTACAAACCCAAAGGCTTTTCACAAGAGTCGATCAGGATTATGCACCGTATCGACGAGATCTATACGGAGATGCCGTTTTACGGTCATCGGCGGATCTATCGTCAGCTATTGGATGAAGATGTTGTCATTGGCAGGCATCGTGTGGCCAAATATATGAAAGTACTGGGCATTAAGGCACTTTACCCGACGAAGAAGCGCAATACGTCCATTCGCAACAACGAACATGCCATCTATCCGTATCTGCTCAAGCAAACGGAAATTACGCAGCCCAATCAGGTTTGGTGCGGCGATATCACTTATATTAGGCTGCAGGGAGGCTTTGCTTATCTTGCCGTCGTCATGGACTGGCACTCGAAAAAAGTGCTCTCATGGAAGCTTGGAACGACGATGGATGCATCACTTTCATCATCTGTATTGAAACAGGCAATCCAACAGTATGGCAAGCCTGATATCTTTAATTCCGATCAGGGTAGCCAGTATACGGCTTACGAACATATCGAGACGCTCAAGCAACACGGCATCAGCATCTCGATGAACGGCAAAGGCAGATCGATCGACAACATCGCAGTTGAACGCTTCTTCAGATCATTGAAATATGAAGATGTTTATCTCAAACGATACGAAACACTCAGGGAGGCAAGAACAGGAATTGAAAACTATATCAGGCTTTACAACACGAAGCGGCTGCATTCGACACTAGATTACAAAACACCTTTGAGTGTTTATATGAAAAAGATGGATCAAGCCGCTTAATGGTGGGAATAAGAAGTTGTCAAAAAACTGTCTTGACAAAGCGGGACATTATATCTCTTTCTCTTTGAGCACGCTGTGGGAGCATTAGAAATTTCGTGTCAGTTCGATAGAATTTTAAATTCTAAAGGACGGACAAATGAACGAAGGGTTCAATTTTAACGAGGCAGTAAAAGAACTGCTTGCAGGAAAGAAGATCAGTGGAAAAGACGGGGTGTTGGCTCCGCTGGTCAAACAGTTGGTAGAGGCTGCCTTAGAGGCAGAAGTGGAATCGCATATTGCCGATGAAGTTTTAAAAGGCAACACCAATCGCAGAAACGGTTATAACAAAAAACAGATAAAAAGCTCCGATGGGGAATTTGAACTCTCCACTCCCAGAGACAGAGAAGCTACCTTTGAACCTCAGATAATCAAGAAACATCAAACGACCATCAGTGATGAGATTGAAGAGAAAATTCTTTCTATGTATGGTCTTGGGATGAGCTACACCGACATAACCAAACATATCGAAGATATTTACCGTATATCGCTCTCAACAGCCACAATAAGCTCTATCACAGACAAGATCATCTCCAAAGTCAAAGAGTGGCAGCAGCGTCCGCTTGAAGCGATATACCCCTTCGTATGGCTCGATGCGATCCACTATAAAATCAAAGAGGATGGCAGATATCTCTCCAAGGCGGTTTACACCATTCTCGGCGTTGGGCTAGATGGAAGAAAAGAGGTGATGGGGTTGTATCTCTCAGAAAATGAGGGAGCCAACTTCTGGTTACAAGTGTTAACTGACTTGAACAACCGTGGGGTTGAAGATATCTTGATCGCATCGGTAGACGGGCTCAAAGGATTCCCTGAAGCGATCAATGCCATCTTCCCCAAAACCGAAGTGCAGCTGTGTGTCGTTCACCAGATCCGTAATTCGATTCGCTATGTAGCTTCAAAAAACCAAAAAGAGTTTCTTAAAGACCTCAAACTTGTTTATGGAGCTCTCTCAAAAGAAGCTGCCGAAACCGAGTTGGACAAATTGGAAGAAAAATGGGGCAGTAAATACCCTATCGTGATCCAGTCCTGGCGGAACAAGTGGTCAAACCTCTCGAATTACTTCAAATATCCTGCCGATATCAGACGGATCATCTACACCACCAATATCATTGAATCTGTGCACCGACAATTTCGGAAACTGACCAAAACCAAAGGAGGATTCCCTAATGAAAACAGCCTTTTAAAGCTGCTCTATATGGGAATTAAAAATGCTCAAATCAAGTGGACGATGCCAATTCAAAACTGGAGCCTTACACTCTCGCAGTTGGCTATCTTTTTTGAAGGCAGAATCGATAAGGCACTCAAACTATGATACAATCCCATCAACTATCGGAGGCTGACACGAAATTCTGAACGCTCTCCACGCTGTCGATGACGGTTAAACCTTTTCCTATTACATCCTCATCATCTATCTTAGTAACGAGTACTCTTGTATAGTTTCCTACTCTTTGTGATTGTGATGTATCTATCTCCAAGGAAGTATCTTTAAGGGTTGTTGTATTTTTATATCTCTCACTTATGTTACTAAAACCTTTTCGTATATTTGCATCTTGTGAGAGTTTACATTTTTCAACTTTTTTATAGAGTATTTTTGCCTCTGGCACTTCTATCTTTGTTGGGTTTGGTCTTTCTTTTGAATCTTTTTTTGCATATTCCTCTTTTGCTTTATCTGCGAATGCTTTAAGATCATCACCGCTAAATATCTCTATATGTGTCACTTCGCTTCTTGGTTGGTTTGCAGGTGTATAGACCCCTTTTAATCCTATGGTCTCTCCTGCTTTTATTTTTATGGGGGTTGTTGGGAATTACACACTTTCATTTGCATGTGTGTCTTTGCTAATTGTTTTTAGTTTGAGTGCATTATCTAGGGCTTCTATGTTTGATGCATGTATCGTTGCCCCGTCTGTTCTTTTTGTGTTGCCTATGGAGAGTACTTTGTGCTTTGAGATGTACATGCCATGATTTGGTAGTTTACTCATTTGTTATTCTGTTGCTTCTACTGCATGTTTAGGAATCCAAGCTTTTATCTCTTTTTTTCCTTTATAGAGAATATGTAGCCAATTATCTTTTTCTTCTAATACTTCTACTTTATCACCTTTTATGAGGTACATTTTTGTTTTTGCATCTATGCTTGGGGATTTGTAGAGGTGTTGTTTTTTTGGGAGGATGGTGGTTGTTTTAGTATCGACAATAGTTTCTTTTATATTCCAACTCTCTTCTTGGGGTATCCATTTATCTCCAACTAGGACTTGGATATTTGCTTGTTCAGTAGCTTTTTTATCGCATGTACCTGTTTCGTAGAGTCTGGCTAGGATTCTTTGTTCGTTGAAATAGGGGTAGAATTCTTTTGGGTTGTAGGGGTTGTTGATTGAAACAAACCGCGATATTGGTGTTTTAAAAATTTCATCTTCATCTAGGACATAACTATCATCTTTTATGTTTTTATCAATTGAAGACACTAATCCTCCATAATGTATTTCTTTATAATCTTGAACAGAAGATCTAACAATGGAAGCTAAAACTGTTTTTTTATCTTTTGCAATACATGCTACAGCAAAAAGTTTTTGATCATATATGTACACCAGATTACCACCATTAAATTCTTGCAATTTAATATTATTAAATTTTATTAGATGTCTTTGCCATTGTCCATTCTTGAGAGCTTGCTTATCATCTAACTTATCGATGGTAAATTTTATTTCTTCTCCATTCACTCTAAAAGTTTGCGAAAGCTCTTTTTCACTTGTATCTTTTAGTTTAAAAGAGTCTACTATCTCTTGATATTCTTCTGGAGTTGGTGGTGTGCTTGCGAAGAGGTTTTGGCTAAAGATTAGCCCAATTATTGTGATTATTTTTAATATCTGTTTTTTCATCTTTTTTCCTTATAGTCCCATATGTTGTTTAAGTTTATGAAATTTTTCCAGTCTTTCTTTGTAGCCGTTTGGTGTCCTGATATAAAGATTATCATTGGCTTTGATGTATAAGGTTTTATCAGAAGCATTTAAATGAGTGAATTCATCCGCATTTAATTTCCAATACCCATTCACAGTCCCACTTATTTTTAATACCACTTCATCTCCTCCCCCTTCATCCGCTAGGCTATTGAGATTCTTTCCAAGTTTCGGATTTGATTTATTCATCCAATAATCACAAGCAGAAGCAACAGCATATTTAATTTGTTCTACTAACTCAGGATTTGCCTCAAAGTCTTTTATATCATCTGGGTTTTTGGCATTGTATCTTGTGGTGAAGTTTTTATAGGTATCTCTAAATGTTATTTGTATGAGTC
>Ga0265295_1001198_pt1 | contig 46966 bp, 47 predicted proteins | sample Munlansysbiofilm_FD_192503 | JGI IMG/M metagenome (GOLD analysis project Ga0265295, IMG submission 192503) | Leachate microbial communities from a municipal landfill in Southern Ontario, Canada - Methane capture system biofilm | ecosystem: Engineered > Solid waste > Landfill > Unclassified ...
TAATCCTGCATGTCTCCTGCCCGGAGCCATGGTTCAAGGTGGTCTCTGACCTGTTCTATCGTCTCAAGACGGCGTAACGAGATGGTCATTAGGCTGCATTCCTAGGAGTAGTGCGTCTGAAAACTGCGAAAAGTCGGTTCTCAGAGCTTGCGAAGCGACAATGGTCCTTCAGTTGAAAATTTTCAGGTCGAAAGTCGCCTGGATTTTCGAAAAATATGGTTGAAATTTCGAGCCAACAACGTTGGCAACACTTATTCACGGATTCAGGATCTAATTAATAAACGTATAATAAAGATAAAAAAAGCGCACACTTTGTTACTTATTTTAAAAATTTCATTGCCAAAATAATTTATTCGCACTTTAATATCGATGTTAAAAAATTTGGCTCTTCGACGTTTGATGTGGAATTCAGATCAAGGAGCGCGAAATTTTACGCTCGCTAGTCGGTCTCATGTTTTTTGCCACCTATAACTTTACTAAATGCCACAAGTCACTTGCTTTAAAAAACTTCAAATGAACACATAAAAATAAAAAAATAATAAGTGAAAAACAATTCATTGCCCACCGGACAATACCTTGAAATTCTAAATTAGAAAAAAATACACACAAGATAAAAGCAAAAATAAATGCAATAATAATTTGTGACCAACGATGCGGCACGGCATAAAATTTTTGACTCGCGATCATATTAGCAGAAAAAATAAATAAAGAAGCTAAAAAAGTAGCCACGCCTGCGCCAATAATTTCGAACACAGGAATTAGCCAATAGTTCAATGCAACGTTAAGGATTGCGCCCCCAACATTGATCCATATTGTCAAATTTGTTTTTTTAGCGATAGCAATTCCTGGAGCAAAAATGTACATGTTAGACATAAGTATTGCCGGTGCAAGAAAAACAACTAATTCAGCACCGGAAAAATACCGCTCTGTAACCAGCAGCCTCAGAGCATCCTTGGCAAACAAAACCAAAGACATGTACATGAACAGCGCAACAGGAACAAAAATACGAAAAATTTTAGCCAAATCATCTGGAGTGGATGACTTTTTATGATACGTATATATCAGAGGAGATAGAGAACTTTGAAAGCCAACCATAACTAATCCTGCGACACTAGCTACACGATAAGCAATCCCATAGACCCCTACAGCTTCAACAGACAGAAAATATTTGATCATAACTCTGTCGGCATAGAGACTAATCCATACAGCTGCACTCGAAAAAACAAGGGGAGTTGAAAAAAGCAACATCGCCCGGAGACAGGCCAACTCAAACCGCAAACGAAACAAATTTCTCAATCGCCACAGACCAAAGCATGCCCCACAAAGACTTCCTGAAATCAAGCCTAGCAATAGACCTTTTAATTCCAAATTTAGTATGTAGGCAAAAAAAACAGATGAAACGGCAGATATGATTGACGTAAGCACACTAACTATTGCGTAGTCTTTACTACGCAGCGCCCAGCGAAACTGACTTTGAATCAAATAAAATATTCCACTAATCCAAATATAAATCATACCAATTTGAAATTCTACGTCAAGACCAAATTGTCCCATAATAAAAACAGACAAGTGCTGAGTAAAAAGCAATGTAAAAACTAAAAATATGCTATAACAAAAAAAAGTAAACAATAAAGCCGATGACGCATATGATGTCTTGAGATTATAATCTGACTCTGCAGTATAAAACCGCGCCAATCCTTGTGATATTTCAAGCGCTATAGTAAGATTAACAATGCTTGCAAACACTGTTAGCAAATCAAAGGAACCGTAGTCTCTTGGGCTTAAGATACGGGTGTAAAGAGGGATCAAAAAAAAAGACAAGCCACGCGAAACAATCGCTGACAGGGCATAGGTGACGCTATCTTTCAAAAACACCCGAAGCATCCTCACCTCCCTTAACTCCAGCATATTCAAGAAACGCTAGCTCCAACTCCGGCCTGTGAGAAAGCTGTAAGGACGAAGATCCATATTTTTTGACCATCCGCCTGACTTTCTCTTTGGTTTGTTCCGCAGACTGACCAGCGCCCTCGACATAACTCACCCTTTTTGGATCAAACCACCACTTGTCAGGGACATCACCCGCGATCAATTGCAGATAGCGTCGCGCAACTTCAGTTGCATCCCATCTCTCTCGAACAAATTTTTGGACCTCCGCACCCAATCGCTCACGCTCCTCTTTATTGACAATCATATCTTCGATGGCCTGCTCGATGTCATCGGGATGGCAAGTCTTTGACGGTGGCCACATGGACTCAGGCACAAGTGATCGCAATTTATCAAAACCATACCCCCCGACTACCGCAGGCTTTCCGTAGAACGCAGCTTCAGTGGCAAAGACCGCTAGAGGCGTATCGGAATAAAGCTGATCAACGACAAAATCACAACGACTCAATTCTAAAAGCACGGTCTTATTCGGCATGCCTTTGATTATTATAAAGTCTATAGGATATCCTTTATTCTTAAGTCGTTCGACTACGCCCTCAATTACTTCAGTTCCTTTAAAAATAGGGTTTGAAGGGCTATGCAATATCCGAATTCGACAATCATCCCGATCTATATCTTTATTGATGTAATTTGGAAAAACACGTGGAATACCCATCGCAAACCAATTAATGCAAAAATTGTTATGAAATTGAGCTGTATATGGAGAATTTATTAAATATTTAGTGTGGTTTTCATGCGTTGATATTTTATTTTTAATTAGTCTTGTAATTTGTTTCAAATTACGACTCAACCAGCGATTAGAACTAATTATCGACCCATTTATATAAGGTGGACGCGAATCACTTCCAACATATATAAATACTATAGGTTTTTTAAAAAAACTCAAAAGCGCTAACTCTAATCTTGAATTTGTAATTGTTTGACCAAAAATAAAAATAAAGGCATTAAAATGAAAAATTGAATTGAAAAAAACAACCCAGCTCCAAGTTTTATAGACTAAAAAAGTTAAAATTTTTTTTATGATATTTTTTTTCTTAATATTTTTAAAATGTTCGCCTATTATCGTCCACATTTTATAAATAAAATCTTGGTTTGAAAGTCCATACTCAAACGGATGCATAGAAGACAGACAAACTTGAGCATCAATTTTTAAACTTTTCAAACCAACAGCAAGTCCTTCAGAAATTCCACATATTTCTACTGGGCCAATAAACACACGTTTGATTTTTTTGGACGAGCTCATATCTTTTCAACCACTCGACATGGCGTACCAAAAGCCTTGTATCCCGAAGGAATATTATGCAAAACTAAACTGTTCGCACCTACAACTACTTTGTTACCAATTTCTACCCCCTTACTAATAATCGTATTTGGACCTATATAACAATTTGAGCCGATTCGAGTTGAAGCATATTTTATTTCTTTTTCACCTCCAGAAATCGTTCTCTCAACTGTATCATGAGTATAAATTTGAACCCCTGCTGATATGCAACAATGCGAACCTATCTCAAGACCACCCGATCCATCAAGAATTGTAAACGGACCTATCCAAGTATGTTTTCCAACTTTAACGTCTCCAAATACCAAACTACAATCATAAATTGACGAACCCTCGCCAAAACCGAGCTCTTTCGCTTTTTCCCAGCGATCTATTATATAATCCCCAAACGGCAATGTTCTTAAAAAAAGGGAGTTTAATTCTCTCCTTCGATTAAACCATATTTTTTTTAAATTGCTTAGTAGCTGAGACATGCGATACTCCTCAGTTTATACCAAGCTTGTGCTTAGGGCTGAAGAAACTAAATGAATGTCTTCCTCTGACATGCGCTCAAACATAGGGAGTGCTAGCCCGCGCATGTAAAGCTCAGGACCATACTTGACAGGCCTTTGCTGCCCATAAATGTCAATCATAGCCAGACTCTGCGCTCCAAGATTCGACTCAACACCTGCTTCTCGCAAATTTCTCATTACCTGTTTTCGATCCAAAAATTCGTTTAAAACAACCATGAATGTCTGCCAACTGTGTCCACTTTCCCATTTTGGCAAACTCAACAAGCCACTGTTCTCCAAAGGAGCGAGTAGTCTCAGATAAGATCTAACCAATTCTCTGCGAGTGCTTATCCAACCATCAAGATCTGGCAACTGACGACGCCCTAGTGCCGCCTGAAAATCGGTCATTCGATAGTTCGTCGCGGGCTCGACAAAGCAAACCCCTTCTTCTATTCGAGTAATGCCGTGGTTGCGCAGACGTCGCATACGATCGGCCACATCTTTCCAGTTCGTAGCGATAGCACCGCCTTCACCCGTAGTCAGAATCTTGCGGGGATGAAAAGAAAAGCAACCTATGTCACCCAAGGTGCCAAGTTTTTGATTCTGAAATGTCGCACCTATAGCACACGCAGCGTCTTCCACCACAAAGAGACCATATTTTTTTGCAATCTCTGTTATAGCATCCATCTTCGCCGGACATCCGAATTCGTGTACAGGCATAATAGCCTTTATCCGCTGGGGCCCATGCCAACAAATGAGAGCCTCCTCCAAAGCTGAAGGCATAAGCGTAAATGTTTCAAAATCTACATCGACGATCACTGGCCGAGCTCCGGTCAATGCCACTACGTTAGCTGTAGCTGGAAAAGTAAAATCCGGGACAATGACTGCATCACCCGGACCAATATCTAACGCAAGCAACGCTACATGTAAGGCGGCCGTTCCCGATGAAACCAGAACTACATCACTACAGCCCAGGTACTCAGCAAGCTCCCGCTCAAAAGCTTCACACTCAGAACCGTGAACCAATTGCCCCGAGCGAAGTACACCAACAACGGCATTAATCGCGTCTTCATTGATATTTGGATGTGATAGCTTTAACACAAATTAACTCTTGAACAAGCTAGAAAGTGGAGGCAACGTATTTTCATTTTCAGAAATCCATGACGCGGTGCGACGGAGGCCGTCTTCCAAATCAACATTGGCCTCGAATCCAATCAGCTCCTTAGCCTTAACAACAACGGGAATACGCAATTCGATATCGGCAGACAGAGCATCTCTAAAAATTATCTTAGACGAACTGCCAACCACTCGACAAACTGACTGAGCCAAACCATAGATCGTTGTGACTGCCCGTGTATTTCCTATATTGAACGACTCACCAATTGCATTAGGGTGCTCAAGAGCGCAGAGCACGCCAGAAACCATATCATCTACATAACACCATGCACGAATTTGACTGCCATCACCAAAAATGAATAAGTCTTCACCCTTGAGCGCTTTACGGACAAAAATGGAAAGAGCTCCTTCACCAGTCTGACCCGGTCCATATACATTGAATGGCCGCACAGTCACAGTCGGGAGTCCATATTGTTTATAGTAGGCATGGGCTAAATGCTCTCCTGCCAACTTGCTAACCGCATAGGTCCACCGCGCCTCTCCAACCGCTCCGGTGATGGTCTGTTGGGATTCATCAACCTTAAAGGCAAAGGATCCGAATACTTCAGATGTGGAAAAATCAATAAATCGCTCCACAGATCCCAACTCCTGCGCAGCCTGCAAAGCATTAGCTGTCCCGATCATATTTACTCGCATGGTAGTCACCGGATTTTGCACCGTAGAGTCAATACCTGCGATTGCTGCGGCATGAACAACAAGCTGCGCACCTGCCATAGCGTCTTTAAGCGAGCGGAAGTCAAGCACATCCCCTTCAATCTGTCTAACATTGGGATGTTTTTCATATTCAGTATTTACAATCGTATTACGTGTATAATTATCATAAACGATAATATTATTATCATTTGCCAGTTTTGAAATCAGCATACTTGCGATAAATCCTGCGCCACCAGTAATAACAATTTTTTTTCCTTTTATCATTAAAATATCCTCAATTTATAAATGCTAATGCATGCCTAGTTAGCACACACAAAATTAAAATATGCTATATTAAGCCGACGATTTTTTTTTCCGCGTCTCCTTCTCCATACACTTTGAAAAATCTAAAACACTCTTCATGTGGTTGGCATACTGCAACAATAGCATCCCGGTCCGCCCCAACCAACACATTCCACCCCATCTCCACCGTCTCCACCCACTCCGTTTCATCCCGCAACGTAATGCACGGCACGCGGTGAAAAAAGGCCTCTTTCTGCACGCCGCCGGAGTCAGTCAGGATGACCTTGGCCGACATCTCAAGGCGCAGCATTTCAAGATAGGACAGTGGCTCAAGTACGGTCAGGCCGCGCAGGGCTTTGGTCTGCCCCATATTGTCTATGATTTTGCGGGTTCTTGGGTGCAGCGGCAGGATCACTGGGATTTCGCTTGCGATGTCGCGCAATGCGCCCAAAATCCCTTGGAGCCTTGCTGGATCATCCGTATTTTCTGCCCGATGCACGGTGCAGAGGGCATAACCCTTATCGGTCACTCCCCATTTTTCAAGAGCATGACGTTCAGCAGCCAGTTCACGGTAGTAGAGGGTCACATCGAACATGACATCACCGACAAGATGCACGCCGCTCCGTATGCCCTCTCTCCCCAAGTTGTCCACAGCCGTCTGGGTGGGACAAAAGAGCAGGTTCGAGACATGGTCGGTCAGGATGCGGTTCACTTCTTCGGGCATGCGTTTGTTGAAGGAGCGCAAACCCGCCTCCACATGTGCCACGGGCACATGCAACTTGGCCGCAGCTAAAGCTCCGGCCAGGGTCGAATTGGTATCGCCATAAACCAACATGACATCCGGCTTTTCCTTTAGCAGTACGGACTCGATGGCTTCGAGCATGCGCCCGGTCATGGCACCGTGGCCGAGGCTTGCAATGCCAAGATGATAATCAGGCTCCGGGATGGACAGTTCCTCGAAAAAAACCTTCGACATATTGGCATCGAAATGCTGGCCGGTGTGCACGATGACTTCGTGCAGCCCCGCCCCCCGCGAGTTCTCTGCCTGAATCGCCCGCGACACGGCCGAGGCTTTGATGAACTGCGGACGGGCACCGATAACGGTGAGAATCTTCATTTTGGTTGTTGGCTTGAAGTTATCGGTTTTTGGTTGATGGTGGAAACCACATATTCAATTGCGACTTCGGACAACGCGGGATCGATGGGCAGAGCCAGAGAATCTGCCGCAGCTTTTTCCGCGTGCGGAAAATCCCCGCGTTGATGGCCGAGGTATGCAAAGCATTCCTGCAGATGCAGCGGCAGGGGATAATAGACTTCCGTCCCGACACCGTTCGCGTGCAAGTGCGCCTTGAGTCCATCGCGGTCATGGGTACGGATGACGAACTGGTTGTAGATATGCCGACCTTCCCGTTCCTCGGGAAGCGCCACGCCGTTGCCCGCCAATCCACACTCATGAAAGAGTTTGCGGTATGCCTCCGCATTCTTCTGCCGCGCGGCGGTCCAACTGTCGAGGTGCCTGAGCTTGGCCAGCACCACTGCGGCCTGGATCGTATCAAGCCGGAAATTACCGCCGATGAACTTGTGGAAATATTTCGGCTTCGAGCCGTGGTTGCGCAGAATCTTCAACCGTTCAGCTCGCTCCGCGTCCTGACAAACCACCAAACCGCCGTCTCCGGCTCCGCCGAGGTTCTTGGATGGGAAAAAGGAGAACGTGCCGTAATCCCCAATGGAACCGGCCCGGCGACCCTTGTATTCGGAGCCGATGGCCTGGGCTGCATCCTCGATGACGATGATTGGTTTTTGGTTTTTGGTTTTTGGTTTTTGGTTTTGGGAGTGGACGAGGTCCATGATCGGGTCCATGTCGGCCATTTGACCGAAAAGATGGACGGGGATGATGGCGCGCGTACTTTCCGTGACCGCCTGCTCGATCAGGTTCGGATTTATGTTGAACGTAGAGGGGTCGATGTCTACGAAAACAGGCTTGGCTCCCACGCGGGCGATGGCTCCGGCTGTGGCGAAAAAGGTATAGGGCGTGGTGATGACCTCATCCCCAGGCCCGATGTCTTCCGCCATGAGCGCGATGAGCAGCGCATCGCTCCCTGAAGACACACCTACTCCGTGGGCGCAACCTGAATATTCGGCCACGGCCTTCTCCAGTTCGACGACCTGGGGGCCGTTGATAAACTGCTGCGAAACGAAAACCTCGGCCACGGCCCGGTCGATTTCGTCCTTGATGGCCTCGTACTGGGCCTTGAGATTGAGAAGAGGGACTTTCATTTGGTTTTTGGTTGTTGGTTGTTGGTTTTTGGTTTGTGGTCAGTCAGTAAAGGCTTACGCCTTGAAATCGTCGTATGGCTTGGAGCCCGTGGCAAGGGCGCTCGGCAGCGGGGCGTCCTCGTCAAGATCAAGGCATCTCAAACTCTTGCCTGCAAGCTGGTATTTGAACCCCGACTCCGGGCAGATCATGATACCATCCTTGTCCGGATTGTTCATCCTGTGCCCGTGGCGACTCATCCACCCCGCCTGCCTGCCCGGCACGCCCATGATGAGCGCGTAGTCGGGAACATCCTTTGCAATGACGCTCCCGGCCGCGACAAAAGCGTAGCGCCCGATGGTGATGCCGCAAACCACTGTGGCGTTGGCTCCTATGGTCGCACCACGCCGAATCAGCGTCGTTTCGTAGAGAGCTTGCCGGTTCACCTGCGAGCGAGGATTGGTCACATTGGTCAGCACGCAGGAGGGGCCGAGAAAAACGTCATCCTCGATGACCGTTCCACCATACACGGAGACATTGTTCTGAATCTTGACGTTGTTGCCAATGGTCACATTGGACGCAATCACCACGTTCTGACCCAGATTGCAGCCATCGCCGATGACAGCACCGGGCATGACGTGGGAGAAATGCCAGATGCGAGTGCCTTGGCCGATACGTGCCCCCTCGTCAATGTAGCAGGACTCGTGAACAAAGTAGTTTTTGGTTTTTGGTTGTTGGTTTTTGGTTTGGGAGTGATGTTCCATGGAACTATTGCCTCTTGAGAGATGTTATCAGGGCGTTGATCATTTTCTTTACCACGAGAATGTCCTGCCGATGGGCCGCGACATCTTGGAAGTAGCCAACTCGATGCGCGATTTGAATCTGCGTATCGAGTTCCGATGCAGAGCCGAGCGCGATGTGGAGATACTGAGCAAATTCCTTTTTCGATGCTCGCGTAGCGCCCTCGGCGATGTTTGAAGGGATGGATACGGCACAGCGTCTCATCTGATCAGCCAACGAAAACCGCTCATCAGCAGGAAGGCTGCGGATCAAGCCATAGACCTCGACAGCCAAATCCATGCTCCTCTGCCATACCTCCAACCGTTCGTACCCCACTGTCATCTCGTCCCTCTCATCATCTTGCCAAAAACCAGAAACCAAAAACTAAAAACCAAATCAATATTCCAGCGGCAGCGACACAGTCTTGCCGTCCCGGGCGGAAAGATAGGCGGCGATAATGACTTCCAGGCTCTTCAAACCTTCCCGGCCATCGGTTTCAGGCTCGGCAATACCCCGCATGGTGTCGATAACGTTCTTGTAATAGAGGGGATGCCCAAACCCATAAACCGAGGTCGTCTCGTAGCTGGCTTGCCTAATCTGATCATCGTAGTCGCAAGGCTTGTCAAAATCCCAGGTCAGAATTTCGTTCACGGCTACCCCGCCTATCCGCACCGTCCCCTTTTCACCTAAAATAGTCAGTGAGCCTTCGTAATTCTTGGGATAGGTCAGCATGGTCACGGACATGGAGCCCAAGGCTCCGTTGCGCCAGCGAACATTCATGACTCCGGTGTCCTCAACCTCGATGTCTCGGGCCAGAGTGCCGGTCATGGCCTGCACGTCGGCAATGGGACCGATGAGCCATTCCAGAAGGTCCACGTAGTGGCTGGCCTGATTCATGAAAGCCCCGCCATCCAGTTCCCAGGTCCCGCGCCATTTGGCCTGGTCGTAATAGGCCTGCGGTCTGGCCCAGAACACATTCAGATGCGCCATGTAAATGCGTCCGAAACGCTTCTCGTCAATGGCTCGTTTGACCAGTTGCAGGGTCGTGTTACGGCGATTCTGTTTAACTACGAAAAAACGGACTCGAGCTTCGTCACAGGCCCGCACCATGGCCACTCCATCAGCCCAGCGCGTGGCCATGGGTTTCTCGGTCAGGACATGCTTACCGGCCTTGGCGCACCGGATGACTTGGGATGGATGCAAACCGCTGGGAGTGCAGATGCAGACCAGATCTGCGTCGGATTTGGCGAGCAGCGCGTCCAGACGGTCAAAACCCCGCACGCCATGCTCCTTCTCCATGCGAGCCAAAACCTCCCGATCCCGATCGCACACGGCGACAAGCTCCAGATCCTGATCATGCCTGGAAATGGCTTCAAAATGCTTGCCTGAAATTCGGCCGCATCCCACGACCGCCACCTTTATCTTCCGATCTCGAATAGTTGAAAACATCTCACTACCTTCCAATGCGATCATTGCAAAAAAAATCCAAATATCTTGGACTCATCCGCCTCAGTTATCAACACCCAGAGCCATATCCCAATAAAAAGCACAGATTCCGCAACCTTATCTTCCAGGCTTTCCGCCGACGGCAGGCCGATAAATTCCTTATCGCTGAGCATCATGCAACCATTTTAAATGCAGAGGATGCAAATAAAGGCCTGCCTTGCACTTCCCCAAGCCATGGTCAACCACAAAACAAGGACAGCTCTTGTTACCGGCGCACGGTTGTCTGCTTTCAGCGCCAAGCCAAAATCAAGAAAATGACGATTTCTCCCTGGAACCGCAGCACAAGGAGTCCCCGATCCCAACGAGCAGCACGCACGCCTATCCCAAGCTCCTCACATAATCCCCATACGCCAACCCAATTCCCGCTAGCAACGCAACACTCGGCCGCCACCCCAGGCCATTCATCCTTGAAACATCCAGAAGCTTCTGCGGCGTCCCATCCGGCTTGCCCGTGTCAAACACAATCTCCCCCTCAAAACCCACCGCTTCCGCCACCATCTTGGCCAGTTCGGCAATGGTCACATCCTCACCGCAGCCTATGTTGACCAAAGGCGGTTCCTGGTCGTTAAACAAAGATTCGGTCTTCCCGGCCTCGCCCATCAGAAGCACGCAGGCGTCAGCCAGATCGTCGCTGTAGAGGAATTCGCGGCGCGGCGTGCCTGTTCCCCAGACTGTGAAACTCCTGTCTCCCCGCATCTTGGCTTCGTGGGCCTTGCGGATCAGGGCGGGGAGGACGTGGCTGGTTTGCAGGTCGTAGTTGTCGCCAGGGCCGTAGAGGTTGGTCGGCATGACTGCCAAGTAGCGCGTGCCGTATTGGCGGTTGTAGGCCCAGCACATCTCGATGCCCGCGATCTTGGCCACGGCGTAGGGGCGGTTCGTGGCTTCCAGGGGGCCGGTCAAGAGATACGATTCGCGGATGGGCGGCGGACAATCCCGGGGGTAGATGCAGCTTGAGCCCAGAAAAAGGAGGCGCTGCACGCCAGCCTGGTACGCGCTGTGGATGACGCTCGTTTGGATGGCCAGATTGGCGTGGATGAAATCCGCCGGGAAGGTGTTGTTGGCGTGGATGCCGCCGACTTTGGCCGCGGCCAGAAAGACGTGATCTGGCCGCTCGCGCTCGAAAAAAGCGCGCACTGACGCCTGATCCATGAGATCAAGGGGTTCCAGCCGCACGCGGCCTGCGGCAGTGGGGCCGAAATCCGGCGCCTTGCGGTGAATGGTGCCGAGGATGTTTTCGAAGCCCCGAGCCAAAAGGGCGCGCACCAGGGCGCTGCCAACCATGCCGGCCGCTCCGGCCACGAGGATTTTGTCTGCCTTGTTCATGCCACCGTCACTCCTGCGGCGTATTGACGTTAAACCCCGCCCGCACGCACAGTTCTTCCTTCTTGGCTTCCTCCAGATCCGCCCGAACCATTTCGGCGACCAGTTCCCTGAAGGTGATCCTTGGCTTCCAGCCGAGCTTCTCTTTCCCCTTGGACGGGTCGCCAAGCAAGGTCTCCACCTCGGTGGGGCGGAAGTAGCGCGGGTCCACGGCCACCACGGTCTTGCCGTTGGCCGGGTTGATGCCCTTCTCGTCCACGCCTTCGCCGGAAAATTCGATGGTCATGCCCAGTTCGCGGGCTGCGGCCTGCACGAACTCGCGCACCGAGTGCTGCTCGCCCGTGGCGATGACGTAGTCGTCCGGGGCGTCCTGCTGCAGCATGAGCCACTGCATCTCCACGTAGTCCTTGGCGTGACCCCAGTCGCGCAGGGCGTTCAGGTTGCCCAGGAACAGGCAGTCCTGCAGGCCGAGGTAAATCCGGGCCATGGCGCGGGTGATCTTGCGGGTGACGAAGGTCTCGCCGCGCAGGGGCGACTCGTGGTTGAAGAGGATGCCGTTGCAGGCGTACATGCCGTACGCCTCGCGGTAGTTGACCGTGATCCAGTAGGCGTAGAGCTTGGCGCAGGCGTAGGGCGAACGGGGGTAGAAGGGCGTCTTCTCGGTCTGGGGAACTTCCTGCACCAGACCGTAGAGTTCGGATGTGGAGGCCTGATAAAAGCGCGTCGTCTTCTCAAGCCCCAGGATACGGATGGCCTCCAGCATGCGCAGCGTGCCCAGCCCGTCCACGTTGGCCGTGTATTCCGGCGTCTCGAACGAGACCTGCACATGGGACTGGGCGGCCAGATTATAGACCTCGTCGGGCCGGACCTGCTGGATGATGCGGATCAGGTTGGACGCATCGGTCAGGTCGCCGTAGTGCAGAAAAAACCTGCGCCCCCGCTCGTGCGGATCCTGGTAAAGATGATCCACGCGGTCCGTGTTGAAGAGCGAAGCCCGGCGTTTGATGCCGTGCACCTCATACCCCTTGGCCAGCAGAAACTCGGCCAGATAGGCCCCATCCTGACCCGTGATGCCGGTGATGAGGGCTTTTTTGGGTGCATCCGGTCGCGTCGGTTCAATACTATGCATGTCTCTTACCCTGTTTTGATCTCAGGTTACAAAAACTGTAACTGTTGAGCAGTCGCTTCTCCGCCCGCATTGCAAATAAGATCATAAACTCGTCGGATCATCCACTGAGTCCAGATACGCTGACAGCATCGACAACACATCCAAAAGAAAAACGTACTCGCGCTTGCGCACGATGGCGCTCACCACCGCGTCGTCGATGTTGAGATAATCGTGGACCAGGATGTTCCGAAAACCCACGATCCTAAGCAACCGAGCGTGGACTTCATGATCCAGCACGCCCATGCGCCGCAATTCATCCAGGCTCTCCCGGCTCTTCGCCACCCGGATCCCAAAAGCCGTCTCAGCCACATACCGCGACATACCTATGACCGATTCCACAAGAATCTGCAGCGCCCGCTGAATTGCCAGACTGTCCGTTTCCGAGAACGGTTCCGACGAATCCTGGAAGCCATCGAGAATCCGCGTCATCCGCCGGGCGTTGCCGAGCAGTTCGTGTTCGTACAATTCATCGCGCATGGCTGTAATCCTTTTCGATGCAGGAGGTGATCGCCGCTTCGACTCTGCGCACCCTCGGCACTCTCCGGTCAAAAAATCTGCGGCCGCCTATAATGTTCCATTGTAGAGGAGGCGGCACGTTCTCCACATCCACGACGGAAAGGAGACCATACATGCCCAATTCGCGCTCCAACAGCGCCTCCAATTCTTGCGGGCGCAGGGCTCTCTCGACAGGGTCTGCGAGATATTCGGAAAACAGGACCCCGACATCCCAATCACTGTCCGGACGAGCCGCACCCTTGGCCCGGGAGCCATAAAGATACATGGCATCGATCATGAAGTGCCCTACGGCGAAGGATTCGATGCGCTTCAAGGTTTGAAGCAAATTTCCTTCCTGTCCATTCATCCCTCACACCACCTTCCAGTGCGGCCGCTGCAAAAAAGTCTGTTTCGAATTCTCGAACTCCTCCACCCCGATCACCATCACTCGCAGCTTGCGCCGGATCTTCTCTTCGGTGAGGCGCACGTATTCCCGCAGCCTGTCCGACTTGACCTCGCCGACGATAAGAAGGTCGATGAGCCCGGAGTCCTTGCCCAGGGCGTAGTCGTCCAGGATGTAGACCGCGTGCACATCGCCCAGGTCGCGGCGGACGTCTTCGACCACCCGGTCGATGCCGAGGCTCTTTTTGACGATGGAGTGCAGCTCGGGAAAAATCGGGTGCTTGGTGTTGGCGCGAAAAAAAAGGGAGCGGCCCTGTTTTCTCTTTTCCAGGTACCCGGCATCGGTCAGGCTATCCAGTTCTTCCTTCACGGCGTTGGGCGAGACGGCGAATTCCGCCGCCAACTCCCGGAGATAGCAGGATACATCAGGATTGAGAAAAAGTTTGAGCAGCAACTGAATGCGCGTCTTGGAGGAAAAGAGTTCCGAAAGCATGGTGTTTTCGTACAGCTATCTTGAACGATATGCAAGTGCGCGGACAACAAAAAAGCGGCTCCAGCCCAAAGGGCGAGAACCGCTTTTCAAGAGGATGCGAATTGGCCGGATCTACTCTTTCGCGGGAGCAGCCGGAGCCGCCGGGGCTGGCGCGCCCACGGTGATGCGGTCCTTGATGGCCTCGAACTTGGCCGGGCCGATGCCCTTGACCTCAAGAACCTCCTCCACCGTGTCGAAAGGCTTGGCCTCACGGTATTCGACGATCTTGCCGGCAATGACCGGCCCGATCCCGGGCAGGGCCGTCAACTCCTGGGCTGTTGCGGTATTGATGTCGATCAGATCCTGCGCAAAGGCGGGTCCGGAAGCAAACAGGCCGAAAAGAAGCACGCAAATCATCACCTGAAACAGTTTTCTCATCACCAACCCTCCATATGAATTTCGGAAGATCAGTGCACAAATCAAACAAAACATTCAATATTGATTTATTTCATTACAAAAATACTTCAATATATAAATATTTTTATACATGTTTTACGCTCCAATAAGCAACGATTCTGCGCAAAATCCATGCTTTTCGGGGCAAGCATAAGGCATCCCGAAAAATACACGTCGAGCGGCAAAACATAAAGGCAGGCCGCAAGGTCTTAGAGAGCGGATTTGATCCGCTCCACAAGCGGCGTCAGGGTCGGACGATCCATGGCGGAGATGAAGACCGCGTCGGGGTGGACAAAGGCGAGGGTCTCGCGGGTTTCATCCGAGATGCGGTCGCTCTTGTTCAGGGCGAGGATGCGGGGGATGGCGTCGATGGACAGGTCGCGCAGGATGGACTCCACCGCTTCGACCTGGACGTCCATTTCGGGGTGGGAGGCGTCGGCCACATGCACCAGCACGTCCGCGCTTTCAAGCTCTTCCAGGGTGGCCATGAAGGCCTCGCGCAAGTCGGCGGGCAGGTGGCGGATGAAGCCCACCGTGTCGCTCAGGATGATCTCCCGGTCCTCGGGGAAGCGCAGGCGGCGGCTGGTGGGATCCAGCGTGGCGAAGAGCTTGTTTTCGGCCAAAACCTGGCTCTTGGTCAGGGTGTTCAAAAGCGTGGACTTGCCCGCGTTGGTGTACCCGACCAGGGAGACGATGGGCAGCCCCGCCTTGTCGCGACGGCTGCGCGTGGACTTGCGGTGCTTGCGCACGCTCGTAAGCTCGGTCTTGATCTGGGCGATGCGCTCGCGGATCTTGCGGCGATCCATCTCCAGGCGCGTCTCGCCTGGGCCGCGCCCGCCGATGCCGCCCGCCAGACGGCTCATGGCCCGATTCTGACCCACCAGTCGCGGCATCATGTACTTGAGCTGGGCCATCTCGACCTGAAGCTTGCCTTCGCGGGTCTGAGCGTGCTGGGCGAAAATGTCCAGAATGAGCTGGGTGCGGTCCAGAACCTTGCGTTCGGTGATCTGGCTCAGGTTGCGCTGCTGCGTGGGGGTGAGCTCCTGGTCGAAAACCAGGGTCGCCGCGTTCTTCTGCAGGGCCAGCACTTCCAGTTCCGCAAGCTTCCCCCGACCCAGGATGAGCTTGGGGTTGACCCGGGTCACCCGCTGCACCACCTGCCCCACCACTTCGAGCCCGGCCGTGGCCGCAAGCTCTGCCAGTTCCGCCAGGGAACGCTCCTGCGCGCCCCTGGATTCCGGAGCCACGCTGACCAGAATGGCCGCGCCCTCGCGGGCCGCGGCGGTCACGCTCTGGCCCGTACGCGCCAGCTCGTCCTCCAGGGCCCTGACGCCCGCGCCGAAATCGAAATCCACGTCGTCCCAGATCATGGCCGGGTGCACCTGATAGGGCAGTTCGTCGGCATTGGGGGGCAGGATGTGGGCGATCTGGCAGGTTCGGGGGGCCCCTTCCGAAGACACGGTCAGCACGCAGACCGCGTCCAGACGCAGAAAGACCATGTCCATGAGGTCTTCCTGGGTCAGCAGGGACGAATCAAGATGGGTGTGCAGCAGGCGCAGCCCGGAAAGGCGCGAATCGGCCTGCCGGTGGCGGGACAGCTCCGGGATCAGGATGCCGTCCTGCTCGCCGACAAGGACCATGACAGGCACGCCCTTGCGGTTGATGAGCACCCCGATCTGGCGGCTGACGCCGCGACTCAGGATGGCCAGCTCCCGGGCCTGGTCGGGAGTGAATCCGCCCTGGTCCGGAAAGCGTCTGTTGTACAGGCGGGAAATGGCGGTGACCTGACTGGGCTTCAAGCCCGAGAGGTTGCCGAGCGGTTTGGATGCTATGTTCTCTCTCCTGCGCCGGTGCGATCCGGCCGGGCCGCTCCCTTAGGAGCGGCTCAGATACTCGGTGATCATGCGGTCGTATTCCGAGGTCATGGCAAAGGTGGCCACGGCCATGCGCTTGCGAAAAGCCAGGGAAAGGGAACCGCCGTTGTTCGTCATTTCCTGCATGCATTCGGCATAGTAGGAGGGGTCGGGAATGACGGCAACGGAATGAAAATTCTTGGCCGAGGCGCGAAGCATGGTCGGACCGCCGATGTCGATCTGCTCCACCGCCTGCTTGTCTTGCAGGGTCTGGCGCACGGCTTCGGCGAAATTGTAGAGATTGACGCAGATCAGGTCAAAGGGCGCAAGACGCAAATCCTTCAAGGTCTGCATGTGCGTGGAATCGTCCTTGTCCGCCAAAATTCCGGCGTGCACGTGGGGATGCAGGGTCTTGACCCGACCGCCCAGAATTTCCGGGAAACCCGTCACATCGCTGACGGAGCGCACCTTGAGGCCAGCCTGAAGCAGCTTCTTGCGCGTGCCGCCGGTGGAAACCAGTTCCACGCCCTTCTCCTGCAGAAAACGGGCGAAATCATCCAGACCGGATTTATCTGTGACGCTCAGGATGGCCCGGCGAATTGGCAACATATCCATAGTGTACCCCTCTCGAAAAGAATGTTCGCCGTGCACTGCCAGCTTTGACCGCAATATGCAACAAGGACAGGCCAGCCCCCGGATTTCCGGGAACCGGCCTGTCGCAAGGAGGGGAACGCCGTCGCGCTAGAGCTGCGCCAGAAGTTCGGCGGCAGACTCGTTGCCCGGATCCATCTCCAGAAGCTGGCGCAGATGCGCCTTGGCTTCGTCCTTGCGATCGCATGCCACAAGACAGCCGCTCAAGGCATAGCGGACCTCGCTCTTGCCCGGATTCACCTCCAGGTGGCGCTCCAGGGGCGCGATGGCCTCGGCCGTGCGGCCAAGCACATGCGCGACCTGAACCAGTCCGAAAAGAGCGACGATATTTTCGGGATTGCGCGAAAGTGCTTGCTGATAGAGCCCGAAAGCCTTGTCTTCCTGCCCCTGCTGGGCGCTGACCAGGGCGATTCCGGCCAGGGACTTGTCCGAAGAGGCGATGGCCTCGGCCTTCTGATACATGGCCAGGGCCTGATTCAAATCCCCGCGCTGCACGGCGATGGTCGCCAGACCCAGATACGGGTCCGGATGAACGCCATTGCTGCTCGCGGCCTTGTGGTAATAGCTTTCGGCCTTGTCCAGCTCACCCATGAAAAGATAGCATTCGCCAAGTTCCTTGTTGATTTCATAATCCAGATGCGAACTCATGGTTCCTCCTCCTTGTCGGCAGATCTCGTATGCGTTGACTCTCTGCCAGCGTCAGAGCAACTTTGATGCCAGAAACCAATCGCATCGCCGCGCCAAAACGAATCGCCCCGAATCCACCTGACAAGACCCTGATTTAAAAGATCATCACGCGCCTGAATCAATCTGGAATGGTCATTGCAAACCACCCCTCGTCAGCATCCCGGCAACGCCCTCGCGCAGAACAACAAATGCCGGTACGACAAGGGGTTATCGAATGAAAAGCTTGTTTCCCGATCACATTGATCTGACGGCCAAGGTCATGGATTTTCAGCTTCAGCGTCAAAACATCGTCAGCGCCAACATGGCCAACATCAATACGCCCGGCTACAAGGCCCGCACCCTGGAGTTCGAGAAGGACCTGCAAGCCGCTCTCGGACTGTCCGAGGCCGGAGCCGTGGCCCGCACGCATCCCGATCATTTCCCCCTGGCCTTTTCCGCCGACCAGACCGAGGCCAGCGTGACCAGATCCCTGACGCCACGGGTCGTACAGGGCGTGGACAATGTGGATCTGGACAAGGAAATGGCCGCCATGGCCAAAAACAATCTGCTCTACAACACGCTGGCCACGGTCATGCACAAGAATTTCACGGGACTTAAGCAAGTCATCGCAGACGGAGGCAAATAATGGACTTCATGACCGCCATCGACGTCGGAGCGTCCGCGCTCAAGGCCGAACGCACCCATTTGAATGTCATCTCCATGAACCTGGCCAATGCCAAGACCACCAGGACCACGGACGGCGGGCCGTATCGCCGCAAGGAAGTCATCTTCAAGGAAACGGACGTGCAGAGCCCTTTTTCCAAGGCCATGAATTCAGCCCTGGATCAGGACGTCAAGGGCGTGCGGGTCGAGTCGGTCCAGAATGACAGGCGTCCGCTCAAGCAGGTCTACGAACCGGGGCATCCCGACGCCGACGAGAACGGCTACGTCAGCTACCCCGACATCAACGTGGTGGAGGAGATGACCAACATGCTCTCGGCCATGCGCGCCTACGAGGCCAACGTTTCGACCATCACCACGTCCAAAAGCATGTTTTCAAAGGCTCTTGAAATCGGACGCTAGACCGGTCCCGAGCATACAAAGATAGACAAGGAGGCATTCCATGGCGGTATCACCCATGGCCATCAAGGCCTATTCAGCGGCAAGCGAGCTCCTGAACAATCCCAAAAGTCTCGACGCCAAAAACAAATCCACCAGGGAAGCAACCCAGTCATTCGCCGAGACCATCGAAGAGTCCCTGGCCAAGGTCAATGAAATGCAGGCGGAAAAATCGCTCATGATCCAGGATTTCGCCTCGGGCAAGAACCAGAACGTGCACGAGCTGATGATCACCCTGCAAAAGGCCGGACTGGCCATGGACATGACCTCGGCGGTCCGCAACAAGGTCATGCAGGCGTACCAGGAAATAATGCGCATCCAGTTCTGATTCTAATACACGCGAGGATTCACCATGCCCCCTCTTCTGCAAAACACCCTGGCCAAGGCCCAGGAATTCTGGACCGACAAATCCATGGCCCAGCGCATCCTCCTCGGAGGTCTGCTGGTTTCGCTCCTCATCGCCTTCTTCGGCATGATCTTCTGGATGAACAAGGTCGACTACCGGGTTCTCTACAGCCAGCTCTACCAGGAAGACGCCTCCAGCGTGGTCAACTACCTGCAAAAGGAAAACATCCCCTACCAGATCACCGACTCCGGGACCACCATCATGGTGCCCTCGGACATGGTCTATGAAGCCCGGCTCAAGCTGGCCGGCGAAGGTTCCCTGCATGGCCAGGGCATCGGCTTCGAGCTTTTCGACGAGAACAAGATCGGCCAGACCAACTTCGTGCAGGGCATCAACTACCAGCGCGCCTTGCAGGGCGAACTTTCCCGCACCATCTCCGAACTGTCCGAAGTGGATAACGCCCGCGTGCATCTGGTGCTGCCCAACAAAAGCCTCTTCGTCGAGGAACAGGCCCCGCCCTCCGCGGCCATTATGCTCAAGCTCAAAGGGGGGCGCAGCCTCGGACCGCAGCAGGTCCAGGCCATCGTCAACCTCGTTTCCACCAGCGTCGAAGGCATGACGCCGGAGCACATCACCCTGGCCGACAGCCGGGGCAAGATCCTCTACGAGCCCAAGACGGACACGGACATCGCGGGCCTGAGCTCGACCCAGCTTGAGTACCAGATGGGCATGCAACGCAACCTGGAACAACGCATCGAGCAGCTCCTGCTGCCCATTGTCGGCCCCGGTCGCGTCATCGCCAGGGTCAACGCGGACCTGGACTTTGACCGCACCACCATCCGCAAGGAAATCTTCGACCCCAAATCCGCCGTGGTCAGGAGCGAGGTCAAAAGCGAGGAGGAGAGCAAAGGCTCCGCCAACGTGGACGGCGGCACGCCCGATCCCAACTACCAGGGCGAGAACGACCGCACGGCAGCCGGCACGGCGCAGGAAAGCATCCGCACCTCCTCGACCACCAATTTCGACATCAACAAGGAAGAACAGCAGATCATTTCCCAGGTCGGGAGCGTCAAGCGTTTAAGCGTTGCCGTTCTCGTCGACGGCAAGTACACTCAGCAGCAGGACGGCACCTACGCCTTCGAGCCGCTCGCCGCTGAACAGATGGAACAGATCCGCCAACTCAGTCAGCGCGCGGTGGGTTTCGACGAGACGCGCGGCGACGCCATCGAGGTCTCCTCGATCTCCTTTGGCGAACCCATCGGCGCCGAGCAGCCGCCGCTGCTTGATGTGGCCTCGCGCTACTTTCAGCTGCTGGGCAAGCCCCTCCTGAACACGCTCATCATCCTGCTGTTCCTGCTTTTCGTGGCCCGCCCGGTGGTCCTGGCCCTGATCCGGCCCAAGGTCGAAAAGCCCACGGTGCAGCAGAACACGGAAGAACTCGGCGCGGCCCAGGAACTCATGGCCCTGACCGAAGGATTGAACGAAGAGGACATGGCGGCCGTGGACGCGGTCAAACGCATCGAAAACGCCAAGCATCTCGCGCAGCAGCTTGTCGAACAGAACATGGACCAGGCCGTCATGATCATGCGCCAATGGATGGCCCAGGGAGAAGCATAAGTGGCAGCATCGACCGCAAAACTGACCGGACCGCAGAAAACGGCCATTCTCATCCTGGCCCTGGGCGACGCTTTCGCCTCCGAGGTCTTCAAGAAATTCGAACGCGCCGAGATCACCGCCGTCTCGCGGGCCATGGCCAAGCTCGACACAGTGAACAAGGAACAGGCCGAGGAAGTGCTGCGGGAATTCAACCAGGCCATGACCATCGGCAAGGAAATGCTCTACGGCGGGCCCGAACAGGTCCGCAAGATGATCTCCTCGAATCTCGATTCCGACACGGCGCGCTACATCCTGGACGAACTCGACTTCGATTCCGGCCCCGTGCCGTTCAAGGAACTCGGCAACGTCAGTCCCAAGATCCTGGCCCAGATCCTGCGCAACGAGCACCCCCAGACCCTGGCCCTCATCCTTGGCCACCTCCCTCCCGACAGCGCGGGCAACCTTTTGCAGAACATGGCCCCCGGCGTGCGCGCGGAAGTGCTCATCCGTCTGGCCAAGCTCGAAGCAGTGGCCGAGGAGATGCTGGTCGAGGTCGACCGCGTCCTGCAAAGCCAGCTCATCGCCATCGGCGGCAAGGAAGGCCGCAAGGTCGGCGGCGTCAATTCCGTGGCGGAGATTTTGAACGCCATCGACCGGGCCACGGAAGAGGAGATCATGGCCGACATCGAAGAGGAAAGCGCGCAGTTGGCCGAAGAAATCAAGCAGCTCATGTTCGTTTTCGAGGACATCATGAAGATCGACGATCGCGGCATCCGCGAAGTCTTGAAGGAAATCAGCAACGAGGATCTGACCATGTCCCTCAAGACCGCCCCGGAAGAGCTGCGCGAGAAGTTCTTCAAGAACCTCTCCGAACGCGCCGGCAACATGATCCGCGAGGATCTCGAAATCATGGGACCGGTCAAGCTGTCCGAAGTGGAGGCCGCGCAGCAGAACATCGTCAAGCAGGTGCGCCGCCTGGAGGCCGAAGGCCGCATCGTCATCGCCGGCAGCGGAGGAGAAGTCCTTGTCTGATAACGCCGCGTGCCCCGGCAGGGTCATCTATGGTCTGCAATGCGCCGACCATGCGGGCCTGAACCGCCCGGCGGCCCAGATTTGGACCAGCGAGAACCAGGAGCGCTACATGGAACAGGTTCGGGAACGAGCGCAGCAGATGGCCAAGGACATCCTGACCCAGGCCCTTTCCGAAGCGGAGCAGATCCGCGCCGACGCGCAGGCGGAAGGCTTCGCCGCCGGCCAGCGCGACGCGGAGTCCATTGCCCGGACGGAAAACGCCAAAGTGCGCTTTTTTCTGGACGCCTTGCAGACGGCGCTGCTGGATGAGAAAAAACGCATCTATGCCGAGCACAAACAAACCCTTTTCGCGATTCTGCGCCTGGCTTTCGAAAAAACGCTGGGCGTGATGCTCGACGAGCAGCGCGAGCAGGTCTTAAACGGCCTCTTCGACGAGGCCGTCGCCCAGCTTCAGGCCCAAACCTGCATCACCGTGCACGTCTGCCCCGCCGACCTCGAGCTGGCCAAAAATCTGGCTGAACAATCCAAAGACCAGCGCCCCGGCCTGCCGGAACTGCGCATCTGCGCAAGCCCGGCCCTCGAACCCGGCGGCGTGCGCATAGAAAGCGGCGACGGCGTGGTGGACAACTCCATCGCCGCCCGCTTCGAGCAGGTCAAAGCCATCCTCGACGGATACGTGGAAAATTCATGACCGCCGACCTCGACGGCACCCTCCACCTCCTGTCCGACCTGCAACCCGCGCAGGCCTTCGGCAAGGTGACCAAGGTCGTGGGCCTGGTGGCCGAAGGCCGGGGCATCAAGGCCCCGCTGGGATCGGTCTGCCAGCTGCTCCCCGACGACACGGGCCGTCAGGTCATCAATGCCGAGGTGGTCGGTTTCCGCGACGACGTCATGCTGCTCATGCCCTACGGGGAAATGCGCGGCATCCGCCCGGGAAGCCTGATTCGCAACACAAGCACCCCGCCCGTCTTCCCTGTGGGCAACCGCTATCTCGGACACGCGGTGGACGCGTTCGGACAATCCCTCGATCCGGCCAAATCCATTTTTCCGGCGCGCTACAACCCGCTGCACGCCGATCCGCCCAATCCCATGACGCGGCCGCGCATCACCGAACCCCTCGATGTCGGGGTCCGGGCCGTCAACGGCCTGCTGACCCTGGGCAAGGGCCAGCGCGTTGGCATCATGGCCGGGTCGGGCGTCGGCAAGAGCACGCTCATGGGCATGTTCGCCCGCTACACGTCGGCCGAAGTCAACGTCATCGGGCTCATCGGCGAGCGCGGCCGGGAGGTCGTGGATTTCATCGAAAAGGACCTTGGGCCCGAAGGGCTGGCCAAGTCGGTGCTCGTCGTGGCCACTTCGGATCAGGGTCCCCTGGTGCGCATGCGCGCGGCCTACGCGGCCACGGCCATGGCGGAATTCTTCCGCGACCAGGGCAAGGACGTGCTCCTGATGATGGATTCGGTCACCCGCTTCGCCATGGCGGCCCGCGAGGTCGGCCTGGCGGCCGGAGAACCGCCCACCACCAGGGGGTACACGCCCACCGTCTTTTCCCACCTGCCCCGCCTGCTTGAACGCGCCGGACGGTCGTCCACGGGAAGCATCACCGGCATCTACACCGTGCTGGTGGAAGGCGACGACTTCAACGAACCCGTGGCCGACGCGGTGCGCTCCATCCTTGACGGCCATATCGTGCTGACCCGCGAGCTGGCCGACCAGGGCCACTACCCGTCCATCGACGTGCTGAAGAGCGTCAGCCGCCTTGCCGCCGACGTCGCCCCCGCTCCCGCCGTCGCCGCCGGACGCGACCTGATCCGCATGATGGCCACGTTCCAGCGCGTCGAGGACATGGTCAACATCGGGGCCTACGCGCACGGCTCCAACGCCGAGATAGACCAGGCCCTCTCCATGATCCACCCCATCCGCCTCTTCCTGCAGCAAACCATCGACGAGCGCTCGACCCTGGACCAGGCCTTCGAAGCCCTGAAAAAACTGACCGGCCACAATCTGCCCGGTTCCGTCAAACCTCGCGGCTAATCGACCGATCCCCCCGCCACGCGCAACACTTCCTCCACGGTGGTTACTCCCTGCACGACCCGCTCCATGCCGTCGTCAAACAGGGATCGCACCCCCTTTTGGCGCACCATGACGCGCAGATCGCCCAGATCGATGTTCTTGCGGATGGCATCCTTGACCTCGGTGTCATAGGGCAGGATCTCGAAAATGCCGGTGCGTCCGTAATAGCCGGTCTGACGGCAGTGATCGCACCCGCGCCCCCTCCATAACGCCTGGTCGGGGCGGATGTACCCCTCCAGCCCCAGAGCCTTGATCTCCTCGTAATCGGGCGTGTAGCGCACCTTGCAGTACGGGCAGATGTTGCGCACCAGGCGCTGGGCGATGCAGCCGATCACGGCGGCGTTGATGAGATAGGCGTCGAGCCCCAGGTCGATGAGGCGCGTCAGGGCCGAGCTGGCGTCGTTGGTATGCAGGGTGGAAAAGACGATATGCCCGGTCAGGGCGGACTGCACGGCCTGCTCCGCGGTCTCCAGGTCGCGCATTTCGCCGATCATGATGATGTCGGGGTCCTGACGCAGGATGTGCCGCAGCATCTGTCCGAAGGTCACCCCGATTTTCGATTGCACGCCGATCTGGTTGAAATCGTCGACCACCATTTCGATGGGATCCTCAAGAGTGACCACGTTTACCTGCGGGTTGGCCAGCACTTTCAAGGTCGAATACAGGGTGGTCGACTTGCCGCTGCCCGTGGGACCGGTGACCAGAATCAGACCGTAGGTCTTGCGCAGAAACCGGCTGTAGGTCTCGTAATGCTCGGGCCGCATGCCCAGCTCTTCGAGATTCTTCAATGTGCTGTCGCTTGAGAGCAGGCGCAGCACCATCTTTTCGCCGAAGGCCACGGGAATGGTCGAAACGCGCACATCCGTCGGCACGCCCGCCAGCACCAGCTGCACGCGGCCGTCCTGGGGCCTGCGCTTCTCGGAGATGTCGAGCCTGCTCATGCCTTTGAGCCTGTTGATCATGGCCAGATGCACGGTCATGGGCAGGCGGTGCAGATCGTGCAGGATGCCGTCGATGCGGAAACGGATCAGGGCGAAGTCCCGCTTGGGCTCGATGTGAATGTCGCTGGCCCGCTCGCGCAGGGCGGAGCGCAACAGATAGTCCACGGCCTTGATGATGTGGCGCTGCGATTCGGGATCGGATTTTTCGGCCACCTTGACCCGCGCCTCGAGGTTGCCGATCTCGCTTGAATCCATGAACTCGATCTGCGCGGCCTGGATGGCGGTCCGGAATTGGTAATAGTCGTCGATGAGCCGGTTTATGTCCTGGCGCGTGCTCAGGAAAACCTTGTACGGCAGGTCGCTGACACGCTCCATGTCCTGCCAGAGTTCGGCCCGGAACGGATTGAAGACCGCCAGCTCCAGCTCTCCGTCGCGAATCATGATCGGAACCAGGGTGTTCATGCGTGCGAAACTTTCGGAGATGGTCTTGGTGGTCACTTCAAGATCAAGGTCAAAGGGGTCGACCCGCCGGAATTCAAGCCCTTCCCTGGCGGCCACGGCCTTCAGGATGACATCCTCCGTGATCCGCGTCTCCGGCAGGCCGGGCTCCCGGGCGGGCTTGCGGATGTTGAAGCGGATCAGGTCGTCGATGCCGTCCGGACCTTCGGTGTCGATGCCGTTCTTGACGGCGTGGTCCAGAATGATCCCGACCTGGGCCTCGCTGATCTCCCCTGCGCCGACCAGGACGTCCAGCAGGTACGTCAGGGAGTAGACGATGCGCCTGGTGCTCAGACTATCCATTTCCGCCGCTCCTGTGCATGGCCACGATGCGGTTCACTGTTTTCGTGGTCGAGAAGCCTTCCAGAAGCGGGATCGAACAGACCGTGCCTCCGGCCTCTTCCACCACGTCCCGGCCAACGATCCGTTCCACGCTCCAATCCCCGCCCTTGACCAGAATGTCCGGACGCACCGCCTTGATCAGTTCAAGCGGCGTGTCCTCCTCGAAAATCATGACAAAATCCACGCAGGCCAGGGCGGCCAGCACCCGGGCGCGGGCGCGCTGGTCGTTGACGGGCCGCAGCGGCCCTTTCAGCCGCCGCACGGATGCGTCGCTGTTGAGCCCTACCACAAGACACGCCCCCATGCTCCGGGCCCGCTCCAGGTAGTCCACGTGTCCTGGATGGATGATGTCGAAGCATCCGTTGGTAAAGACCAGCTTGCCCGCCGGGCGGCGGTCCAGATCTTGGGGAGAGATGATTTTCTGCGCGGTGTCCATGGACCTTTCCGGGTTTGACGTGAGCTAAGGGGTGCCGTACATGACGCTAAAAACATTGCACGGGATGAAAAATGTCCAAAAGCTGGCTGAAATCCAAGCATGACTCCTTTGTCCGCGACGTTCTGCGCGATTTCTGCCAGATCGCCAGCGCCTTGGAAAACCATTTTTCCGATTACGACGCAAGCGGATCGGTCAGCTTCCATTTCTTCGACGACATCCTGGGCCGCCAAAACAGCAAGGGCCTGCTCTGGAGGCTTAAGGACACCTCGCACCTGCTCTTCCGCAACGAGGAGCAGACATCCTTCGCGGTCTTCGGCGAATACCTCGACTGGGCCCTTGGGTACATCTTCCATGAATGCATAAAGCTCAAGGAGGACGCCTACCAGCAGATGAATTACAAGCCCCGGTTCAGACAGCTGCAACAGAGCGAGGCCCTCACCCCGGAGGAGCAGCACATCGGTTCGGAGCTTTATGCGGTCATCAAGCAGACCTCGGAAAGCATCGAACGCGAAGTGCGCCGCATCCGGTTCATCATTTTTCATTGCAAGCGTCTGTTTATCCTATATCTTCCTCTGCACCATGAAAACCCCCTGCTGGCCCGTTTTCTGTACGCGCAAAGCGACCTCGTGCACAGCGTTTTCAAGGGTTACGCCGAGGAACTGACGCACGCGATCTACGCCGGAGGCGTTCACCACATGTACGCCTTGGCGGCGCAGTCTCTTGAGGAAGGAGGTTGGGTCGACGAGGCCCTCAAGGCCAGACAGCTGGAACAGAGCCTCGCAGCGCAAAAAACACTTGATCTCAGTCCCGGTGCTGCTACATTTTCACATCAAAAGTCCCGATCTGCACAATCTTAACGTTTACCAAGGATCATACACATGCGCCATCTTAAATTGCTCATTATCGCCGTACTGTTGACGTCCTGGGGTTGCGCCACCCTGACCGGAGGATCCACCACGCAGGATCCGGGCCCGGCCCCGACGCAGAACAGCTTCTTCTATGATTTCAAGGATATTCGCGTTCCCGAGGAAATGGAGCTCCAGACCAAGAAATCCAACATCGTTCCTTCCGATACCGGCAAGTTCGGGACCATGGTCTTCAAGGGACAGGCGGAACCCATTTCCCTGTTCGATTATTTCTTCAACACCATGCCCAAGGACGGCTGGACGCTCGTCACATACCAGAAATATCAGCGCTATCACCTTGTTTTTTCTAAAGAAAACAGGATCTGCATGATCACGATCGAAGAAAGTCCGATCATCTATACGTGGCTTGAGATCAAGGTGTCCCCGAAAGCCCCCGCCGCCAGCGCGCCTGCGTATTCCACCGGCACGCAGCCGGTCGACACCTATCCCAGCTATCCTGCCGGAGGCCTTTCCCCCGAGCCGGAAAGGACGTTGTCCGAGTGATCCCCGCACACTACCAGTTCGATACGTTTCACGGGAAACGCATCCATCTTGGGGTCACCGGCTCCATAGCAGCGTACAAGGCCCTGGATTTGACCAGGGCCTTTTTGCATTTGCACCTGCAAGTCGGGGCGACATTGACGGCTTCGGCCCAGAAATTTGTCACCGAGCTTTCCTTCAGCGCCCTTGGAGCCGAGCCTCTGTACTCCGGCATGTTCGCGAGCGGGGCCAATTTCGACCACCTCGAACCCTCCGTGGCCGACGCGTTCATTATCGCCCCCGCCACGGCGAACATCCTGGCCAAGATGGCGCACGGTCTTGCGGATGATCTGCTGAGCTGTCAAATTCTGGCCTTTCCCGGCCCCGTGCTGGTGGCCCCGGCCATGAATCCGCGCATGTGGAACGCCCCGGCCACCCGCCACAACTGGGCTATTCTGGGCGAACGAGGAGTGATCCGCATCGAGCCCGATTGCGGCAACGTGGCGTGCGGCGACACGGGGCAAGGACGCCTTGCCCCAATGGACGAAATATTCGTCCGAACCCTTGCCGCCCTCTCCCCTCAAGACCTGCGCGGCAAAAAAATCATGCTGACGCTGGGCCCCACACGCGAGTACTTCGACAAGGCGCGGTTCTGGTCCAATCCTTCCACCGGAACCATGGGCGCCGCCATCGCCGTGGCCGCGACCCTGCGCGGGGCCGAAGTGACGGCCATCACCGGTCCGGTGGACATCCGGCTTCCGTCAATGATCAATAAAATCCCGGTGATCACGGCCCGCGACATGTTCCAGGCCGCGAGCGACATTTTTCCATCCCAGGACATAGGCTGTTTCACGGCGGCGGTGGCCGACTATCGACCGCCGGCCTGTCCTGCGGGCAAATACAAGAAGAATGGGCAGCCGCTGAGCCTGTCGTTTGAAAGCAACCCGGACATACTGGCGACCCTGAGCCGCTCCAAAAAAACGGGGCAACAGACGATAGGTTTCGCGGCCGAAGCCCAGGACCTCGAACGCAACGCAGCCCTCAAGCTTGACAAGAAAAATCTTGATCTGATCATCGCCAATCCCATAGACGAATCCGGTTCCGGCTTCGCGTCCGCCACCAACCGCGTCGTGGTCATGGACCGTCACGGACGAAAGGAATCCTGGCCGCAGTTGCCGAAAACAGAAATCGCCTGGAGGATTTGGGATTGGATCTCAATGAACACACCCTGACCGAAGCCCAACGCACGCTGAAACGCCTCGGGGTAACCCATGTCTTGCACCCCGAGGCCAAAGCGCCGCAGACGCCGCAGCTCCAAGCCGCCCCGGTGCAAACGCCTCCACCGCCGGCAGCGCCCGTATCGCCCGCAGCGTCTGCTCCAAGCCCCCCTTCTCGGCAGGCATCGCCTTCAGGTGAAGCCCCGCTGCCGCTGTTGTTACGGTCATTGTTTCACGGGAAACAAATTCCTGCGCGCACCTTGTGGACATACGCCGGACTCCACCGCGACATGCAGGAGGCCGACAATCCGCCGCGTCTGAACGTCTTTAAAAAAATTCAGGAATCCGTTTGCCTGCACTTGCAATGGAATCCCGAAGCCCTCTGCGCCTGGCCTCTTGATCTTGATTCCGCCCTGTTTGCAAAAGGCATCAGTCACTTTCAACCGCAAACGATCCTGTTCTTCTCCAACCACGCCGCCAAGCTGGGTTCGGACGAGAAAACGAACCTGCTCCACATGGAGCGAACTGGCGTCCGCGTGGTCGTACTGCCCGATTTGGAGGCCATGGCCCAGGGAGACCAGAAGCTCAAAAACGAGGCCTGGCGAATCCTGCAAAGGCTTTAGAACTGACCCTCACGCCGCAGGCCCGGTTACTCTTCCCTCCGACAGCCGCCTGAAAATCCGGACAACGTCTTCGCGTCTGGACGTACTGAAATTCCGTATTGCCCACAAAACATCCTTGGGTTAGGTGATTTTCATATTTTGTTTCACATGGAGCATTACATGAAAATTCTCATCACAGGCGCAGCGGGATTTATTGGTTTTCATCTCGCTAAGCGTTTCCTTGATGCCGGAGTCTCGGTTTTTGGCCTCGACAATCTCAATGATTACTACTCGGTACAGCTGAAGAAAGACCGGCTGAAGCAGCTGGAGCAGGATTCGAACTTCCATTTCAAACCCATCGATCTTGCCGACGGCGCGGCTCTTGAAGCCTACTTCATGGCGCACAAATTCACCCATGTCGTCAATCTGGCAGCCCAGGCAGGCGTCAGATACTCGCTCATCAATCCGAAATCGTACGTTGATTCCAACATCGTCGGTTTTGCGAATCTGCTGGAATGCTGCCGCCACAGCCAGACGGCGCACCTGGTCTACGCTTCGTCGAGTTCCGTGTACGGGCTGAACACATCCATGCCCTTCTCGGTGCACGACAACGTGGATCACCCCGTAAGCCTCTACGCTGCCAGCAAAAAATCCAACGAGCTGATGGCCCACACCTACTCGTATTTATACAAGCTGCCTACGACCGGCCTGCGCTTCTTCACGGTTTACGGTCCGTGGGGGCGTCCGGACATGGCTCTCTACCTCTTCACCAAGGCCATTTGCGAAGGCAAACCCATCAACGTCTTCAACCACGGGAAAATGCGCCGGGATTTCACCTACATCGACGACATCGTCGAAGGCGTTTTCCGCATCGTCAGCCATGTGCCCCAGGGCAACCAGGCCTGGGACGGCAAAAACCCCGACCCGAGCACCTCGCCGGCCCCGTACAAGCTCTACAACATCGGCAACAACAACACGGTGGAACTGGAACGCTTCATCACCGTGCTGGAGGAGGCGCTGGGCGAAAAAGCCATCCGCAACTACATGGACATCCAGCCCGGCGACGTTCCGGCCACCTACGCCAATATCGACGACCTGATCCAGGAAGTCGGCTTCAAACCATCGACAAGCATCGAGGAAGGCATCGGAAAATTCATCGCCTGGTACAAAGACTACTACCGATCGTAGTTCCATGTGAAACGAGTGGATCAGGAGGGAATACTTTTGGCGCAAACAATCGTTTTGGCGAATCAAAAAGGCGGCGTGGGCAAGACCACCACCACCGTCAACCTGGCCGCTTCGCTGGCGGCAATGGAGCAGCGGGTCCTGGTCATCGACTGCGATCCGCAGGCCAATGCGTCGAGCGGGCTGGGCGTTGATGTCGGGCAGGTCAAGCGGTCCGTCTATCAGGCGCTTTTCGACCCGGAAGAAGCGCGGCGAGCCATTGTGGGCTCCGACATGGAGTTCCTCAAAATCCTGCCCTCCACGCCGGACCTGGTCGGAGCGGAAATCGAACTCGGGGAGGAGAAAGACAGGGAATTCATCCTGCGCCGCATCGTGACGATGCTCGATGCCGACTATGACTACATCCTCATCGACTGCCCGCCGTCGCTGGGCCTCATCACCATCAACGCACTGTGCGCGGCGAAGTGGCTTCTCGTGCCCCTGCAATGCGAATACTACGCCCTGGAAGGAATCGCCCAGCTGATGAAGACATACGGGCTGGTCAAGGAAAGGCTGAACCCGGAGCTCGATGTGCTGGGCATTCTCCTGACCATGTTCGACAAACGCAACAAGCTCTCCTTCATGGTCGAACGCGAAGTTCGCGACCACTTCAAAGAGCTTGTCTTTTCAACATCGATACCAAGGAATGTCCGACTTTCCGAGGCGCCCAGCCATGGGCTCCCGGCCATACTCTACGATATCCGGTCCCTGGGAACCCAATCCTACATCGCATTGGCCCAGGAGCTCATCGACATGAAACTGGGTCAATCGCAGGCGCAGGTCAGATGAGGAGTACAGGTCACGGTGACCTTATCCTTGAAGTGGCGTTTCGTGATGCGCGAGGCGCAGGCCACGCACTCGAAAACGAGCAATCCGCCCATGTTGGCGGCGCGGAGCATGAATTTGCGGGGATCATCGGACTTCCAATCGGAGGTGGAGGCCCCGCAGGCCTCACAGACGACATCCGTGGGAAGTTCGTACCGAAGGTCCCAATATTTCTCGAGAAGCTGCAAGTCGGCCATGGGCTCGACGATTTGCGTTTCGGAAGGACAGAGCTTCTCAAGCACGTGCAGAACATGCTTGCAAACATGCTGCCACAGCTCCTCCTCAAGAAAAACGCCCTGGGGCTGACCCTTGGCGTCAATAAGAAATCTGATGGCGGTATCCTTGTTCACAGCGACTCCGGAAGTTGAAGGTTTTGACGATCATCAGTCAATAAATACGAATGGCCGGGGGTCAACGACCCAAGGCGCAAACATCCGCGGGTAAAATATGACCATGAAAAAACGCGGGCTTGGACGCGGGCTTGATGTACTCATCAAAAGCCGCAATGTCGAACCCGAACACGAAGCAGAAATAGTGACCCTGGACATCTCGGCTCTTGAGCCCAACATCCACCAGCCACGCCACCACTTCGACCAGACGGCCCTGGAAGAGCTCGCGGCATCCATCAAAAGCCAGGGGCTGATCCAGCCGGTCCTGGTCAGACCTCTGCAAACAGCGGGACGATACGAACTCGTGGCCGGCGAGAGGCGCTGGAGAGCCTGCCGCATGGCCGGACTGACGACCATTGACTGCATCGTCCGCCACTTGGACGACCACGAAAGCATGGCCATAGCGCTGATCGAAAACCTGCAACGCGAAGACCTGAACCCCATCGAGGAAGCGCGGGCGCTGGGACAGATCAAGGAGCACTTCACGCTGACCCAGGAAGAGTTGGCGGACAAGATCGGCAAGAGCAGACCGGCCGTGACCAACAGCCTGCGACTCCTCAAACTGCCGGAGAAGGTGCAGACGATGCTTGAGACGGGCGCTCTCTCCGCAGGGCACGCCAGGGCGCTTTTGGGATTGGACGATCCAGACGTCATCGTCACGCTGGCGCAGACCGTCCTGGAAAAGGGACTGAACGTGCGGGCAACGGAAGAGCTGGTCAAAAAAATCAGGCAGAAGAAAACCGAGCAGCCTGAAAAGCCACGGCGCACCCGGCCCATGGTCGAGGACATCGCCAGCGTCGTCAGGACGCTGGCCGGGACCTTCACGATCAAACACACGGGAACGCCGCAAAAGGGAAAAATCGTGTTCGCCTACGCAAGCAACACCGAACGGGAAAAAATAGCGTCCTTTCTGGAACGCATGGCCAAGGAGCAGGATATATGAATCTGGCCTTCAATGCCTCGCGCATGATCGGGTCCAAGGTGCTCATCATCGGGGATATCATGCTCGACCAATATCAAAAAGGGCTGGTCGAAAGAATTTCACCCGAAGCGCCCGTGCCCGTGGTCAAAATCGTCGAACAGACCTTCAAGATCGGCGGTGCGGGAAACGTTGCCCAGAACGTGGCCACCCTGGGCGGATGCCCGACCCTGGTCAGCATCTGCGGCCGGGATCTGTACGGCGAGAACCTGGAGTCGATCTGCGGTGAACTGGGCGTGAAAAGCCATCTCATCCGATCGGAATCACGGGAAACGACCCTCAAGACGCGCATAATGGCGCAGCACCAGCAGATGCTGCGCGTCGACCGGGAGACGAACAGCCCCCTTGACGCCAGGGAATTCCAGGCGCTTCTGGAAAAAGTTGACAGTCTGCTCGGCGATTTCGAGACGGTCATTCTCTCCGACTATGGCAAGGGAGTCATTTCCGAGGGTTTTCTGAACTGGTTGCGTGAAAAGAAAAAGCCGGGCCAGAAAATAATCCTGGACCCCAAGACCTGCAATTTTCCGCACTACACGGACTTCTACTGCATGACGCCGAACAGGAAGGAAGCATCCGAAGGCGCCCTGATGCACATCGCCACCCGGGAAGAAATTCTTGAGGCGGGCAAGCGACTCATCACGCAGTGCAATCTGCAAAGCCTGGTCATCACGCTGGGCGCTGAAGGCATGGCCGTCTTCCTGCCGGGACAGGGCGTTTTCCACCTCCCGACCACGGCCAAGAAAGTGTTCGACGTGACCGGAGCAGGCGACACTGTCATCGCGGTCATCGCCCTGGGTCTGAGCTCCGGCCTTGACCTGCTCACCTCATGCATTCTGGCCAACAGCGCCGCGGGCCTTGTGGTCGGGCAGGTGGGCGCTGTGGGCATCACCCAGGAAGAGCTGACCGAAGCCTTGAGTTCATGGCCCTGCGCGCAACAGACCAAGTGGTGTCCGCTGTGATCCGGCGCAGGCTATACGGGGCATTCGCCGCCGCAACACGGCCCGCCTAGAGAATCGTAAGCCGCGAGAATCCGGCGCTCCCTGTCCAGCCTGTCCTCTCCGGGCAGCGGACAGGGATGCGCCTGGGCCAGGGCGGGAAGATCACGCCACAGCGGGACGGCGTGGAACCCCTGCCCTATGACCTCGGCTGTGCGCGTCGCGACGAGCTGCAACTCCATGGAATCGGTCACGACGACCAGGGGAAAGGGGGACGGAAGATGTATGCGGGCGGCGGCAATGCTTTCACGCACGAATGTTCCGACCTCCCCCGGACAGAAGACAAGGGCCAAAAGCGGTTCTCCGTCGGGAGAAAACACCGCGAGGTCCAGGGCGACGGAATGGGGTTCCCCGTTGACGGTAAAATCCAGGGGATATTTTGCCTGGATGCAATCACGCGGATATTTCCTGTCTTCGACCAGCATCCTGGCCAACGACTGTCGCAAATCCTCGTACGTGGTGTCCATGATCTCCTGGCCGGAAAGGTAATCCGTGATGACACGGTTCAAGCTGACTTCATGCATAACGTCCTCCTGTTCTCATATCACAAGCTAAGCGTGGAAAACAAAGGGGCAAGCCCCGGGCTCGTCATGCGTTGACCGAAAGCTGAGCCTGGGATAGCCGGAATGGAAACGCAACCGGAAGATATCCATGAAAGAACTGTTCCTGATCAAATGCATCGACCAGATTCACGACGGTCTGTGCAATGGACTGTCCCGCTTTTCCGGACCCAGCCGCGCAGCCCTCGTTTATGCCCCATACAGGACCAGCCCTCTTCGAATCTACGATCCCTGCGACCTTCTGCGCGGGCACGAGCCGCGCCTGCGCGAGCTCTTTCTCAAGCATAAGAAATGGATGCAACAGGCCGACACGGAACACAAAGACGACGGAATCCTGGAAAACCCGGAACTCGCGGGAGTCATCGCCTTTGGCGGGCATTTCCGGAACATGTTCCACCAGACGTGGTTCAGCGAACACCATGTGGACATGTGCTCCACCGGTCCGACACAGCGCTGGCTGGAATACGCATGCAGGCTCCTTTCACAGGACTTGGGCACCAAAAGCGTAACGGATCTGGAAACCTCCGGCTACGTCTTGCAGAATTTCGCCACCCACGCCGTGCGCGATCACATCGTCGACGTGCGCAATCTGGGCGTCGGCCCGGACACGCGCCTGCGCATCTATCCCCTGCTCGATGCCGTGCTCAATATTTCAAAGACCCAGGAAGAGGGATACTGGCCGTTGGGAGACCTTATCTTCGTCGAACCATCGCAGGCGCACAGAATTCACTATCTGGCCACCTTCGGTGATTTTGAAAGACCGGCCATGAAGGATTTCAAACACATTCGCAAACTTTTACAGGCGGTGGAAGGCAACAAGCACAAGCTGGTCAGCAACGGACAGAAAGTCATCGGCATCGGCACCGGCAGGATGCCTGATTTTTCCGTAACCGCGGAGTTCAGGGGAAATCATGGATTCATACGAGTTCAGGACGAAACCATTTGCAGCTTCGCGGACGGGGGGTTCCACTCCACCACCCGGCAGGCCAACCTGGTCCAGCTGGAGGAAGTGCTTCTGGAACTCAATCTTGATTCAAACAGGCTCTACACCATCATGAAAGTGGTCAGCACCCTGGTGCGCAACGCGCAGGAGCGCAAACACGGATGCGCGCTGGTGCTCGATTTCGGGAGCCCCCTGGCCAACATTTCGGGACAGCACCTGGAAACGCCGCTTGATCTGAAACGTCACATGGACCTTGATCTGGCCACATCGCTGGCCAAAGTGGACGGCGCACTGCACATCGACATGATGTACCTCAAGCTCCACGCCTTCGCCTCCCTGCTCGACGGTCGGGCCGTGGCAGGGGAAAACCGGGCCCGGGGCGCACGCTACAACTCGGCTCTCAGATTCACGGCCGAACACGACCAGGTCATCCTCGTGGTGGTCAGTTCGGACCGCCCCATCTCCACCATCCAGCACGGCGCCGAACTCAAGGCCAAGTGCGACTGGATTCCGAGGTACCAATGCCTCTCGGAGCCCGTAACGCTTGAGGAATGGATCGAGGAACCAAACCGCGCCTGAACGGTCAGGCGTAGAGGCTGGAAATGAGGAGCGCGAGCGTGCGCTCCAGATTCCCGCGCTCCGACTCCGCAATCTTCTCCCCCCTTTCACGGATATGCAGGATGTCCACGGCCTTGTCTTTTTGCGTCGCGATCTTGGCGAAGACAAGATCGATGCCGAGCCTGAAAAGGCACAGGGAGACAGTGGCCAGCAGGCCGGGTACATCCGGGGCCTGGATGGAAAGCACGGTGTGGAAATCCGAAACGCTGTTGTCCAGGCGCACGCGCACCAGTTCGCGGTCCAGGGCGAACACCTTCTTGAGCCGGGGAGCGACCTGCACGGGCAGATCGTCCAGGCCTTTCTCATCCTCGAAAAGTCGTTTCAGTCGCGCTTCAAAGGCGAGCAACGTATGCTCCGCGTACAGCATGTCGAGAGGCTTCGTGACCCAGAACACGTCGACCACGGTCTTGTCGTCCCACACGCACAGTTCCGCGCCCAGAACAGACATCCCATGCCTGGCCAGGGCCGCGCAGACGCGGGCGAAAAGTCCAGGCCGGTCCGTGGATATCAGGGTGGCGCGCAAGGAGCCTGAATGCGGCCTGTCCTCCCACGACAGATGAAATTGCTTCGCTTCGCCGCAGCAGCGGAAGGCCTGCACCTGATCGATGTGCTCGATAATGCGTCCGGGAGGGGTTTGCAGCAGGTACCTGGGCGGCATGACGGCGAGAAAGCGCTCAAACTCGCGGATTGAAAATTGCGAGGGCCGCCTGGAACGCAGAAAATCACGCACAGAGCTCAGCCTGTGGACTTCGTTGTCATCGGCCGAAGCGGAGTGTTCCAGAACCCTGCGCGTCTTGAAGTAGGTTTCACGCAGCAGGTTTTCGATCCAGGGATTCCAGGCCTTGGGACCGGTGGCAACGCTGTCCGCCCAGGTCAGGAGGGTCAGACGGTCCAGGTGGAGAACCGAGCCTACGGCCTGGGCCAGGTTGAATACGACGGACTCCTCTCCGAGATCGCGGCGCGTGGCCGCGTGCACCAGCAGCAGATGCTGCTCGATGAGCGCCGAACATTCCAGAACAAAGTCATCCCCGTATCCCAGGCGTCCAAGTATCCGCCGCGCAAGACGGGCTCCGCAGGCGGCGTGGTCGCCATCGCCCTTGCCTATGTCGTGGAGCAGGGCGGCCCAGCGCACACAGGGGTCGTCATGCAGGGAAAAGAGAAAATCGCCGAGAAACTCGTGCCCGGCATCGAAAGCGGCAAGGTTGCGCACCGTTTCCACAAGATGGGGTCCGACGGGCAGACGGTGGTAGGCATCGAACTGAACCAGATGCTCGACGGCCGCGAATTCGGGCAGGAAAAGGCTCAGGAATCCGACTTCAAGCATCTGTTCCAGGGCCTCCCCGGCGACAGGGGCGCACAAAACCTCCTCAAAACGATGAACGACGGCCTGCTGCCAGTTATCTTGAGCCCCAAGAGCGTGGTATCGATCCTGGATGATGCGCCGGGCATGCCAGGAAACGGGAATGCCGGTCTGCGCGCTGTGTCGGAAAAGCTCCAGGATGTTGGCCGGGTCGGATACGAGAACGGAAAAATCGAGTCCCGTCACGTGAGCCTGGCCCGTTCCAGGTGAAACGGCAAGGGCCCGGGCATTGTCCAGACAAAGCCTGCTCATGAGCTGTATTTCGGTCATGGCCTCGTGCAGGAGCGAAAGAAAACCTTCCACCCCGTCCCTGTCGTCGGCAGGGCCAAAACCCAGAGCCTGCGCGATTTCAGGCTGCAATTCCAGATGCAGGACATCGTTCTTGCGCCTGGAGGTCCGGTGCAGGGCCACTCTGACCTGGCCCAGAAAGCGTCCGCTTTGAGCCAGGGCTTGCTGCTCGGAAGGGGAAAGAAAAGGATGAGATCCTCCCGCTGCGCGGCAGATGACGCAAAGCCACCGCGTGGTCTGCAGATCGCGCTGCCCTCCCCTGCCCTCCTTCAGATTGGGCGAAAGCAGATGCGGCGTTTCACCGTGCAGGCGATGGCGCTCCTCACGACGGGCGGCCAGCCAATCCACGAGACGGGCCCGCGAAGGAACGACCAGACGCCTGGCGAACTCATCCCGGAATTCGGAATACGACTCGTCCGACCCGTAAAGAAGCCGGGCATCAAGGTATGAGCACAGGACCTCGAAGTCCGTGGCGGCAAGCTCCAGGGTCTCGGAAACCGTGCGCACGCCATGACCGACTTCGAAGCCGCAGTCCCAAAGGGGCAGAAACAGGGCGTCGGCCAGGAGCTGCGGATCGGGGGCGGCCACTTCCGGAAGACAGAGACAAAGATCGACGTCGGAAAAAGGATACAGCTCGCCGCGCCCATAACCGCCAAGAGCCAGAATCATGGTTCGCCCGTCAGCCGGCAAATGTCGCGCGCAGGTCCGACGGATCCAATCATCCATCAGTGCAGAAAACCATGCGGGCGTATGGCCCGGGTCGATACTCCCGTTACGGTAAAGATCCCGGGCCACACGCAAGGTTTCGATGCTCATTGCGAAACGGGGCGGCGGCCCGTTCTTACAGGGCGGACCCGCCGGACTCGCCGGTGCGGATGCGGATGGCGTTCTCGATGCTGGAGACGAATATCTTGCCGTCGCCGATCTTCCCGGTCTTGGCCGCCTGCTGGATCACCTCCAGGGCCTGGTCGAGCAGATCGTCGTCAATGACGATCTCGATTTTGACCTTGGACACGAAATCGACCTGATATTCGGCCCCGCGGTAGACCTCCTTGTGACCGCGCTGGCGACCGAAACCGCGTACATCCGTGACCGTCATGCCTTGTATGCCCATGCCCGTCAGCGCTTCCTTGATTTCGTCAAGTTTGTAGGGGCGGGTGATTATTTCCACTCGTTTCATGATTCCTCCTCGATGGTTGGCGAATCAAGCCTGGTAGGCGGATTCGCTGTGAATGGCCACATCAAGCCCGGCCTCTTCCTCTTCGTCGGTGACGCGAATGGGCACAATGGCGTTCACGATCTTGAGCAAAGCATAGGAAACCAGGAAAGAAAAGGCGCAGGTGGCGACGACGGACACGAACTGAATCCAAAGCTGACCTGGATTGCCATAGAAAAGGCCGTTGAAGCCGGCCGGGTTGATGGCCTGGCTGGCGAAAAGGCCGGTGGCCAGCGCCCCCCAGATGCCGCCCACGCCGTGAATGCCGACCACATCGAGGCTGTCGTCGTAACCGAAGCGGGATTTGAGGCTCACGCCGAAATAGCACAGCACGCCGGCGCCGAGGCCGATGATCACGGAAGCCATGACGCCGACAAAACCTGCCGCCGGGGTGATGGCCACAAGACCGGCCACCGCGCCGGAGGCCGCGCCCAGGGTCGTGGGCTTGCCGTGGAACTTCCATTCCGCAAAAACCCAGGCGAGCATGGCCGTGGCGGCCGCGACATGCGTGGTGACGAAAGCGTTGCCAGCCAGCCCGTTCGCGGCCAGCGCGCTGCCGGCGTTGAAACCGAACCAGCCGAACCACAACAGCGCCGTGCCGATCATGGTCATGGGCAGGTTATGCGGTAAAAAGGAACGCTTGCCCCATCCCTTGCGCTTGCCGATGACCAGGGCCGCCGCCAGGGCCGCGCTGGCGGAGCTCATGTGCACCACCGCTCCGCCGGCAAAATCCATGGCGCCCATCTTGAACATCCAGCCGCCGCCCCAGACCCAGTGACACAACGGGGCATAGACGAAAGTGCACCACAACACGATAAAAATGAGAAACGCGGAAAACCGCATGCGCTCGGCGAAGGCGCCGGTGATCAGGGCCGGGGTGATGATGGCGAACATGCACTGAAAGATCATGAAGACCATGTGCGGCAGATTGGTGGCTATGGACTCGTGCGGCTCCATGCCCACTCCGGCCATGCCGATAAAATCAAGGCCGCCGATGAGTCCGTTCATGTCGGTCCCGAAGGACAGGGAATATCCCCAGAAAATCCAGACCAGGGTGATGACGCCAAGGGCCGCGAAACTCTGCATCATGGTGCCCAGGGCGTTTTTGGAACGGGTCATGCCCGCGTAGAAGAGGGCCAGCCCGGGAGTCATGAACATGACCAGGGCGGCACAAACAATGATAAAAGCGGTATCTGTCGGATTCACAATGCACCTCCATTTTTGTCGGGTATGAGCAAGGACGGTGCCACGAAAATAAAAATCATGAATTCAGCCTCTTAGCACAACCAAAAGCCTCACGGCCAATCCTTGCACTACAATTTCGTACACGACAGGCCGAAAATTATCTTTTTTTGTAAAACCAAAAAAAGAAATGCCTGACAATTTCGGCTGAAAAAAACATATTTGTCCTCTCCTCCTTAAAAACGGGAGCGAGAAGGCCTCAAAAAAATCCCTGCGACAAAAATCCCTGTACTCGAGACGGAATTTTCCATCTGAATGGCATTACCACTCCCAGATGAGTCCCGAAAAGCGCCCCGCAAGCATCCAGACCACTCTTTTGAGAGACACAACGGCAAGACAAAATTGTAAATCAATGCAAATAACTAAAATTAAACACTATTAGACTAAAATATCGACAATAGCCCGCTTGCTTCCTTCAAAACAAACACCACGACACATATTTAAACATAATTGTTAATTATACACCAAAAACGCGCGAATAATCAAATGGAAATTTAACAAATTAGGTACGAAATATACAACTACAACACTTAATACTGATTAAAAACGGGACGTTAACAACTTTGGCACCGCCTGTGCTCTGAGGGAGTATCAACACTCACCACCACGGAGGTCATCATGTTCGAAGAGAAAAAACAAACAACCGCCCTGCTCAGACCAAAAGTCTGGGCTCTGACCCTATTGCTCGCCACCCTTACTCCGGCCATGGCCTTTGCCGAAGGCGAAGCGTTGTCCCAGTCCAACGCGAACCTTTTGTGGACGCTGCTGGCCGCGATTCTGGTCATGTTCATGCAGCCCGGCTTCGCCCTGGTCGAAATGGGGTTCTCACGGGCCAAAAACGCCGGCAACATTCTGATGAAAAACCTGATCGACTTCGGCGCGGGGCAGCCCGCATTTCTGCTGCTGGGCTTCGGCCTCATGTTCGGCCAGGACATCGGCGGGTTCATCGGCTCGTCCGGGTTCGCATTGGCCGGCGTCGACCCGACCAGCGACGCAGGGCTGTGGACGCTGACCTTCTGGTTCTTCCAGTCCGTTTTCGCGGCCACGGCAGCGACGATCATCTCCGGCGGCATCGCCGAGCGCACAAAATTTTCAGCCTACATCATCGTCAGCATCGTGGTCACGGCCGTCATCTACCCCATCTCCGGCCACTGGGCCTGGGGCTCCCTCTGGGGCGCTGGCGAGCTGGGCAAGGGCTGGCTTGAAAACATGGGCTTCATCGACTTCGCAGGCTCCACCGTGGTCCATTCCGTGGGCGGCTGGATGGCCCTGGCCGGCGCCCTGGTCATCGGCCCGCGCATAGGCAAGTACAGCCCGGACGGAAAGGCCAAGGCCATTCCCGGACACAACATCCCCATGGCGGGCCTTGGCGTCTTCATCCTCTGGTTCGGCTGGTTCGGATTCAACCCCGGCAGCACCACCGCCGTCAACGGCAGCATCGGCTACATCGCCGTCAACACCAGCCTGGCCGCCTGCATGGGCGTGCTTGGCGCCATGACCTACGCCTGGATCAAGCACGGCAAGCCGGATACCTCCATGTCCTTGAACGGCGCCCTGGCGGGCCTGGTGGCCATCACCGCCGGCTGTTACGAAGTCTCTCCCATGGGCTCCCTGGCCATCGGCTTCCTGGCGGGCATCCTGGTCGTCATCTCCCTTGAATTCATCGATCAGGTCCTCAAAATCGACGATCCGGTCGGCGCATCCTCGGTGCACGGCGTCTGCGGCATGTTCGGAACCATCATGGTCGGCTTCTTCGCCGCTCCCGGCTATGGCTCGGCCACCGGCCTCTTCTACGGCGGCGGAACCGAAATCCTGGTCACGCAGATCATCGGAGCCGCGGCGGTCTTCGCCTGGGCCTTCGGCACCGGTCTGGTCCTCTTCTACCTGCTCAAAGTGACCATAGGCGTGCGCGTCACCCAGGAAGAGGAACTCAAGGGCCTCGACATCACCGAACACGGCATGGAATCCTACAACGGCTTCCAGATCTTCACCAACGAATAAGAGGGGAAACGCCATGAAACTCGTAATCGCATACATCCGGCCCGAGTGCCTGAACGCAGTCAAGCAAGAGCTCTACGCCAAGAAAATCTACAACATGTCCGTGACCAACGTGCTCGGCAGCGGACGCCAGAAAGGATTCACGGAAACCTATCGCGGCGTGGTCATGGAAGTGAACCTGCTGAAGAAGTTGAGACTGGAGATCGGAGTCAACGACGATTTCGCGGAACAGGCCGTGGAGGCCATCAATGCGGGAGCACGGACAGGCAAGGAAGGCGACGGAGTGATCTTCGTGCTGGAATGCGCCGCCGCCGTGCGCATCCGCACCCAGGAGACCGGGCCTGCCGCAATGGGCTAGCAGGCCGCCCAAAAACGGCAATCTGCCGCGTCAGCGAAAAAAGCCAGACCGCTTATGTATGCGAGAATACACTGCGCGCCCTGGCTTTTTTCGCTTCCTTGCATCTCACCATTTTTGAACGGCCTGCGAATTTCCGGGAGGCGCCGCCTCCCTTTTTTTATCGCAGGCAGGCAAAGCCCCCGCCGGACCACGGACAGGCCCCGCACGGAACGGCCTGCCCATAGCAGTCCTTGGCAAAAGGCGCGGGAAAACCCTGAACATGGTCGCACGGGGCCACGCTGCAATCTGCGCAGCGGGCATACTCCTCAAGCACCGCCTCCGCACGGAAACGGCAAAAATCGGGTGATTGCCAGACATGGAGCGGATCATCCTCCGGCACCCGGCCAAAGACGCGCTGTTTGACGCGAACCTCGGAGCCGAGCAGCCAGGCCGAATAGCTGTGCCACAGATAATAACAGGGGGTCAGCGCGCCGTCATAGGCCACGAACAGGCTTGGATTACGGACAAAGGCGCATTCCCTGGGCTCCCGCGCCGCCGTCTCGGGCAGATCGAGACGGATGCCCCGCCTCTGCGCGACATCCATGGCCCGGGCAAAGGTCTCGCGAACGCGCGCCAGGCGGTCGAAATCGATGTTCATGGTATTGGGCAGGCTGAATTGCAGACCACGGCCCTGCGCGTCCTCCTTCATGGCCAGAATGATGTCCACCAGGCGCTGCTGCTCCGGAGTGCGAAAGACCGCGTAAAAAGACGTATACGAATGCGAGACATCCAGCCCCTCGGCATCAAAGACCTTTTCCCATTCACGGTAAAAATCCAGGCAACGCTGCGAGACCGGCACGTACAGGCTCTGCGGGGCATCGGAGGCGTTGTAGGGCAGGACATGGGAGGCAATGACAAATTCGACGCCGCGATCCGCGCACCAGGAGACCATTTCCGGAAGACTGGCGTAATTCTGGGCGCTGACCACGGTTTCAGCGCCCAGGGACAGCGGCCGCGCCCCCGGACGGGCAGCCGCGCCGCGCATCAGATCAAAGGCCTGCCCGACCTGGACCAGCTCCGCTCCGGCCCGAAAGCGCTCCAGCTGATCCGCGTCGGGGGAGTCCACGGAAAAACAGACCCTGTCCAGTCCCGCGTCCATGAGCTCCTCGGCCAAGACCTTGGTCAGCAGCATGCCGTTGGATTGAAAACCAACGACGCAGTCATTCGACACCCTGGCCCTGGCAAAAGCGATGAACGAAGCCAGCGCCGGATGCATCAGGGGCTCGCCGATGCCGTTCAGATTGAGCGTGTCCAGGTGCGGGAAAAGAGAGGCCAGAGCCTCGAAGGTCGACCTGGACATGAGCGCGTCTTCGCAGTCCCAGCCCGTGGAATGCTTGACGCACATGGCGCAGCCAAGATTGCACAGGGTGGCCAGCTCCGCATAGAGCTTGCGTGGATGGGGGGATTGGTTCGTCAGCATGGCCGGTTCTTTGAACAGTCCACAGCCTCCGTCAATGCCCCAAAATGACACACGCGCCAGCCCCTCACCGGCCAGCCCCGCCAACCATCTCCGCCACCAGGCGGCCCAGGCGCTCTACGCCGCCTGCCAGTTCCTCGGTCCAGGGATTGCCGGAATTAAGGCGCACATGGCCGGAAAAACGATCCTGGGTCGAGAAGATGGTGCCGGGCGCGATGCTGATGCCCGCCTCTCTGGCCCGGTACATGAGTTCCACCGAGTCCACGCCCGTGGGCAGCTCCACCCACAACAATCCGCCGCCTTCGGGCCTGCCGACCCTGGTGCCCTCCGGAAAGGTCCGGCTCACGTGCAGCTGCATGGCCTGGGTCTGCTCTTGCAGGGCCCGCCGCAGGCCGCGCAGATGCCGATCATAGCGCCCTTCGCGCAAATAGACGCCCACGGCCTCCTGGGTCAGGGTCGCGGAGCAGACATTGGTGGTGGCCTTGACCTCGTAGGCTTCGCGGTAGAAGCGGCCCGGCATGATCCAGCCGATGCGGTAACCCGGACACAGGGTCTTGGACAGGGACGAACACAACACAACCAGCCCCGCCCGATCGTACATCTTGAAGACCGTGGGCCGGGCCGGGCCGAAATGCAGGTCCCCGGCCACATCGTCCTCGATCAGGGGGATTTCCCGCCTGGCCAATAATTCCACGATTTCGTGCTTGGCGCTGTCCGAAGTCAGGGAGCCGTCGGGATTGTTGAAATTGGGGGTGAGGATGCAGGCACTGATGTCGAAGCGCCCCAAAGCCCGTTCCACATCGACGGGGTCCACGCCGTGCCGGGGATGCGAGGGGATCTCGATGGAGCGCACGCCCTGATTTTCAAGCAGCTGCTGAAAGCAGAAATAGGACGGCGCCTGGATGAGCACGTTGTCGCCGGGCCGGACCAGGCTGCGCACAGCCACGTGCAGGGCTTCAAGCGCCCCGCAGGTGATGATGATCTCCTCGGGCCGCACGGCCAGGCCCGCCTGGGACGCGCGCAGGGAGAGCTGGCGACGCAGCTCCAGGCTGCCCTCCACGGGCAGGTAGCCGACCTGGCGCTTGGGATCTTCCCGCGAGAGACGGGCCGCGACCTTGGCCAGTTCGCGGTAGGGCAGCAGGTCTTCCGACGGGCAGTTGATGCCCAGCGGCACAAGCTCGCGGTCGCCCACGGTCTCGAGCACGGCGGAAATGAGCTGGCTGCGGTTGACGGTATGGGGGCGCAGGAGCGGGCGCGGATTGCGCGGAGGAGGCGGCAGCTGCCGCGTGTCGCGCCGCACGAAAAAGCCGGACCTGGGCCGCGACTCGATGACCCCCTTGCGCTCCAGTTCGGCGTAGGCCTGCAGTACAGTGCTCACCGCCACCCGGCTGCGCAGGCTGACATGGCGCAGGGAAGGCAGCCGCGCTCCGGGACCCAGCGTGCCCGATGATATCTGAAGCATCAGCTGCTGCTCGATCTGGCGGTACCTGTAATCTTCCATGGTCGTATCCTCATGAATAACGCTAAGAGGCATCGCTGCTCTGCAATCGAGTCTGCCGTTGTTCCATCGACGCAACGCGGAGCAGACAATCAAAGACATGGATTCCCGCCTGCGCGGGAATGACGGTGAGCAGGGCGCAACGTCTTCATTTTTTTCAATCACGAGAGGGTTCTTCGCGTTAAAACACTGTCATTCCCGCGCAGGCGGAAATCCAGCTCTTCCAAGCCCCCCACATAACCCTGCCGCTGGGATTGGCTGGTGTCGGGGGCGGCGGACTGTCGGCTGTCTGACCGAGCCAGGCATCGTTTGACGAACCATTGCGGGGCGCACAACGCTCGAGGTCATGGTCGGGCACGCAATGGTTCGTCTCTACGAGGCCGGCGAGGGAGTTCCGGCAGGCCGCCGCCCCCGACACCAGCCAATCCCATTACCGATGCCCGGCCATGTCACCGCATCACCATTCCTTCTTCTCGATGCCCGGCCATGTAACCCTACCCCATCTCCGCTCCCTGTTGCGTCCTCCGCCTCCAATCTGTTATGGTCGAAATTTACGCAAACTGTATCTGTACCGCAAACAGTTTTTGACTAGGTTGAGCTTCAAGAGGATAATAGATTATGAATTGCGCCACCCTTTCTTCCACCAGCCGCGCCGAGTCCCCCCTGGTCTCGGCCTTTCGCCAGACCCTGCCCATCATCCTGGGCTATGTGCCCGTGGGTTTCGCCTACGGCGTTCTGGCCCAGAAATCGGGCCTTTCCGGCATAAACACCATACTGATGAGCCTGCTGGTCTTTGCCGGGTCGGCCCAGCTCATCGCGGTCGGCCTTTTCGCGGCCGGAGCCGCGCCCCTGGCCATCGTGGCCACGACCTTCGTGGTCAATCTGCGTCATCTGCTCATGTCCGCCGCCCTGGCCCCGTTCCTGCGCTCCTGGAGCAAAGCCCGGCTGGCCCTCTTTTCCTACCAGATGACGGACGAAACCTTCGCCCTGCACGCGAACCGCTTCGCCAAGGGAGAAACCGCGCCGTGTGAAACCTTCGGCATCAACGTCATCGCCCAGAGCGCCTGGGTTGGGGGCACGGTCCTCGGCCTGGCCGCGAGCACACTCATCACCGACATCCGGCCCATCGGGCTTGATTACGCCCTGCCGGCCATGTTCATCGCCCTGCTCCTGGGCCAGCTCAAGTCGCGGCAGCACCTGGCCGTGGCGGTCATCGCAGGCGTCCTGTCCACGATCCTGATGCTCGCCGGCCTTCAGCAGAGCCACGTCCTGGCCGCGACCATCATTGCAGCAACCATCGGCCTCGGAGTTCACGCATGGACCAGCAAACAATCTTCCTGACCATTCTCGGCATGATGGCCGTGACCTATGTCCCGCGCGCCCTGCCCCTGTTGGCCCTGGCGCAGCGCACCCTGCCCGGGGCGGTCATCCGCTGGCTGGGGTTCATCCCTGCGGCGGTGCTCTCGGCCATGCTCCTGCCGTCGCTGGTCGCGACGGAAAAAGGGCTTGATTTTTCGGCAGAGAACATATTCCTGTGGGCGGCCATACCCACCTTTCTGGTCTGCTGGAAAACCAAGAGCT
>Ga0265295_1001199_pt1 | contig 46951 bp, 40 predicted proteins | sample Munlansysbiofilm_FD_192503 | JGI IMG/M metagenome (GOLD analysis project Ga0265295, IMG submission 192503) | Leachate microbial communities from a municipal landfill in Southern Ontario, Canada - Methane capture system biofilm | ecosystem: Engineered > Solid waste > Landfill > Unclassified ...
GATGGTTAAACTCGCCAAAATCATTGCCAGAGAAACCAAAACCTGGTTTACCCAGTCTTTCCACCAAAGTTTGACAGAATCTACGATGACATCAAAAGCTTGTGCTGCGCGCATAGTTCACCTCTCCACAAATTATAATGGCTAAACTTAAAAGGAGATAGCTATGCTTAAAATTGAAAACTCTCAGATTGTTGTAATCGACGTCCAAGGTAAATTGGCAGAAGTTGTCGCCGAAGCAGAACTCGCCAATCAAAATGTCAGCCGCTTGGTTCAGGCTGGTTTGGAACTCGATTTGCCCATCTATTTGACAGCTCAGGTGCCAGAAAAAATCGGGCATACGACCGAAGCCATTCGGACGCTTTTGCCGGACCACAAAGAATATCCCCGAACTACATTCAGCATTTGGCTGGACGAAGATTTGCGGGATGCCATTAGGCAAAGCGGAAAAGAACAATTCATACTCTGTGGCTTTGAAAGCCATATTTGCCTCTATCAAAGTGCTATCGACTTGTTGGAAGAAGGTTATGAAGTTTGGCTGGTTGCCGATGCTGTTTCTTCGCGCTCCTTGCTCAACAAAGAAATCGCCCTGACTGAGCTTTCAGCCGAAGGCGTGCACCTGACAACTGTTGAGTCGCTGCTTTTTAGTCTTATTAGAGATGCGAAACATCCTGCATTCAAAGCAATTTCTAAGTTAATTCGTTAGGAAGCTCGGATTATAAAAAACTTTTTATAGATAAACCTTAATATATATAAATCTGATAATAGACTGCTACTATTTTCAATAACAAATAAATGGAGAAATATGACAAGCGAACCTATTATCGAAAGAAAAAAGAAAAAATCCCGATGGTGGATTTATGTATTAATTGCACTGCTGATTGTTGGTGCTGTAGTTTTGTACAACAATTATAAAGCTGAGCAAGATCGGCAAGCAACAATTTCAAGCTTGCGAACCAGCCCTCTTGCCCGTGAAACCCTGCAATCGTCTATCAGCGCTACCGGAAACGTTAGACCGCGTCAATCGCTTAGTTTGACTTGGAAAAGTGGCGGAACGGTTGGCGATGTTGAGGTAGCGGTTGGCGACAAAGTTGAAGAAGGCGATATTTTACTCAGCTTGAACGAGAACAAATTGCCAGCGGATCTGATTCAAGCGTCCTTAAGTAAAATTACCGCCAGTCAAGCACTGGAAAATCTGGATGCAAACACTGCTTTACAGCGGGCAAACCTGAATAACCAGATTCAAACTGCCCTTAACGCAAAAGTGGATCTCGAAACCCAATTTCTCAATCTCGATTCCCGCCAATGCGAAGACTGGCGGCTTGATAATTTGCGCAACGATTACGATAATGCGCTCGAATCTTATCAAAACCGATCCGATGAGGCTGGTTGGCGTCGTGTTCAAGTTGCCAAAACCGCTTTGGATTATTGTGATCCTGATGTAATTTCGCAGCAACTTGATATTCTTCAAGCCCAGATTGACGTCCAAAATCAGACGATTGAAAACACACAGGCTGATTTAGACAAAATTAAAAATGGACCTGATCCCGAGGAAGTGAACAAACTTGAGCTGCAACTGGCTTTGGCTGAAAAACAGCTTGAGGGTCAATTTATCACCGCTCCTTTTGACGGTACGGTTTTGAGCATAGGACAAAAAACGGATGACCAGGTTAGCCCGGGCACAGTTGCCGTCCAGGTTGCCGACTTAAGTGAGCTTTTCGTCGAAGTGCCGATTTCCGAAGTGGACATCCCGGAAATTCAGCTTGACCAAAAGGTGTCTTTGTTTTTTGACGCCTATTATGATGAGGAATTTTTCGGTGTGGTTAGTGATATTTCTGATACCGCCGAAAGAAGCACAGGGATTGTGAATTACACTGTCACAATCAAACTTGACGAGCTGGACGAGCAATCTAATCGCATCAAACCCGGAATGACGGCCGCTGTGAATATTCTCACCAGCGAAAAACCGGATGTCTTGGTTGTGCCGGCAGAGGCGGTTGTTAGCCGGGACAATAAACAGTATGTCTATGTTTTGCGGAATGGCGTACCTGAAATGGTGGAGGTTAAGATTGGTTCTTATTCCTCACAGCAAGCCGAAATTCTCGAAACCACAATTGATGAAGGCGAAGCAATCGTCATAAACCCGCCAAATGACATCATGTCTCAAATAAGTAACTTTGCTCCGGGGTTGCGCTAAGGTGAGTGAAGTAATGGAAAACCCTGTTATCCAAATACGGAATATGACCAAAGTGTTCCATTTGGGGGGTGGAAATGATGTTCATGCTTTACGTGGCGTCAGTTTGGACATCTACCCGGGTGAAATGGTCGCCATAATGGGTCCAAGCGGATCAGGTAAATCGACGCTGATGAATATGATCGGCTGTCTCGATTCGCCCACCAGCGGTGAATATCACCTCGATGGACTTCAGGTTTCATCCCTGGTCGATGATGAACTGGCTATGGCCCGAAATCAGAAGATTGGCTTTATCTTTCAGAAATACAATTTGTTGCCTCGTGCCAATGCGATTGAAAATGTGGAACTGCCAATGCGCTACAGCGAAAACACGGATGATATGACCGGACGCGCCAAAGAAATGCTCAAACTGGTTGGCTTGGAAGAACGTATGAACCACAAACCAAACGAGCTTTCCGGCGGACAGCAACAACGTGTGGCAGTCGCCCGTGCCTTGGTCAATCACCCTGCCATCATTTTGGCGGACGAGCCAACCGGCAACCTCGATTCTGTTGCCGGACAAGAAGTGATGGATTTACTGCTCAAGCTCAACCGCGAGAAAGGCACAACAATCGTGATTGTTACCCATGACCCGGGCGTTGCCAGTCAGGCACAACGCATCATCCGCCTTTTCGACGGCAAGATAGTAGAAGGAGGCTTGGAATGATGCGCTTTTTTAGGGTTGTCAAAGAAGCCTTAGCAAGTATTTTTGGGAACAAAACCCGCTCCTTCCTGACTGTTTTAGGGATTGTGATTGGGGTTGGTTCGGTGATTGGGATGCTCTCGATTGGTGCCGGAGCTCAGGATAGTATTTTGGGCTCAATTGAGTCGATTGGAACGAACACAATTTTTGTGATGCCCGGTGAATTGGGCGAAGTCACGAACGCTAAAGCTCTGACGATTAGTGACGTTGATGCACTTTCAAACCGCATGCGTGCCCCCCATATTTTGCGGGTTTCACCGATGGTAATGTCACAAACCAACGTTTCTTCCGGTGAAAACAGTTTAACAACCACTTTTTTCGGAAGTTATGCTGAATACGCAGACATTTCGGGAATAGACCTTGCGGAAGGTTCCTTTTTCAACCAGACGGATATCGATTCGCGTTCAGCGGCTGTTGTGATTGGTCCCGATTTGGCTGAAGAACTTTTTGGAAGGCGTAGTGGTGTTGTTGGCAACGAGGTGCGAATTAACAATTCTCCTTATCGCGTGATTGGTGTAACGAAAGCCAAAGGTGGCACGCAGTTTAATAATCCCGATATGCAGGGCTACATGCCGATTACGACAATGCAAATGCGAATCGTGCGACAAAGCATACCGAATTCGGTGAGTTACATTATCATCCAAGCGCAAGACTCGGCATCGATTCCGTTGGCAATTGAAGAAGCACAACAAATATTGCGCGAATCGCATCGCCTTAGCGCTCGGCAAGAGAATGATTTCACCTTGACAAATCAGGAAGATGTCGCCAATATCGCAGGTCAAGTTACCGGCATTTTGACAGTTTTGCTCTCCGGCATTGCAGGTATTTCGCTTTTGGTCGGTGGAATTGGGATTATGAACATCATGCTCGTAACGGTTACCGAAAGGACAAGCGAAATTGGCTTGCGGAAAGCCCTCGGTGCCCGAAAGATGGACATTATGATTCAATTCTTAACAGAATCGGGGCTTTTGAGCCTGATTGGTGGTATTTTGGGGATTGGTCTCGGTTGGGCTTTCTCATTCCTAATTGGGAATTATGCAGCAAATTCCGGTGTACCATTGGTGCCGGTTGTGCAGACCGAAACAGTTTTGTTGGCGACCTTGTTTTCGACCCTGGTTGGGCTCTTCTTTGGCTGGTACCCGGCCCAAAAAGCCGCCAACATGGAACCGGTTGAAGCCCTTAGACATGAATAGGTAACCGATCTATTGATCGAAGTTTTCTAAGAAACAGAAAAGCCAGGCTCTAAATCAGAACCTGGCTTTTGTTTAATCTCAGATGGCGATATTGGGAATTTCAGGGAGCAGGAAACGGGGAGCGGGGAGCAGGTTAAAAACTCTCTCGTAGGGATAGCGCCCGCGCTATCCTGGAAAAGGCAGGCCCTTTCCTTACGGATGGGTTGGAAAACGTGGCCCTTTTCCCTGCGAAAAGGTCATGTTTTTCACAATCCTTTGCTTAAAAATAAAACACCGTACGGACGGGGTCTGTAAAAATCTCTCTCGTAGGGATAGCGCCCGCGCTACGGATGGGTGTGCGAAATCAAAAAACGGCTGGAGCATTACATTACCCTCCAGCCGTTTTTATATTCTTAAAATCTAAGGTTTAGTTGTTACGGGGGCGGCGGTCTCCACCGGAGCGGTCTCCGCCACTGCTGCGACGATCACCACCGCGGTCACCACTGCGGCTTCCGCGATCACCGCCTGAACGGCGGTCGCCACCACGGTCACCGCTACGTCCACCACGATCGCCGCCACTGCGGCTGCCACCGGAGGATTTGCTGCGGTTGGCATTGTCGTGTTCGCGAGCTTCTTCGGCCGTCCAGCCTTCCAACAAAGCCTGTCGGGAGAGGCGGATTTTGCCATCGGGTGTGATATCAATCACCATCACGGTCAATTCATCACCAAGATTTACCACGTCTTCGACTTTGGCAACCCGTTCGGATGAGAGTTGGGAAATATGCACCAAACCATCCACACCGGGTAAAATCTCGATAAATGCGCCAAATTCAGCCACGCGGACACATTTGCCGGTGTAAATACGGCCGATTTCAGCTGTTTCGGTCAAACCGAGAATGCGGTCGCGCGCTTCTTCGAAGCCAACGCCGTCTGTCGAAGCAATGTAAACAGTGCCATCGTCGTCAATATCAATTTTGGTGTTGGTTTCTTCTTGTAAGGAACGAATATTCTTCCCACCGGGGCCGATAATTGCGCCGATTTTGTCAATCGGAACCTTAATCGATTCAATGCGGGGAACATGCGGTTTCATCGTTGCACGAGGTGCGTCGATTGTCTCGAGCATCTTGTCTAAAATATAGAAACGTCCGTCGCGCGCACGGTCTAAAGCTTCGGCCATAATTTGCGGGGTAATTCCGGCAATTTTGATATCCATTTGCAAAGCGGTAATTCCGTTACGGGTACCGGCGACTTTGAAATCCATATCGCCAAGGTGATCTTCGGTGCCAAGGATATCGGTCAAAATGGTATAGCGATCGCCTTCCATAATCAAACCCATGGCAACACCGGAAACCGGAGCACTAATCGGCACACCGGCATCCATGAGAGCCAGGGTGGAACCACAAACGGAACCCATTGATGAAGAGCCGTTGGAAGCCATAACTTCGGAAACCATCCGGATGGTATAGGGGAATGCTTTTTCATCAGGAATAACCGGTTCCAAAGCACGTTCTGCCAGGGCACCATGTCCAATTTCACGCCTGCTCTGCCCGCCAACCCGGCGAACTTCACCGGTTGAGAAGGGAGGGAAGTTATAGTGATGCATATATCGTTTGGAATCCAAACCATTCAAATTGTCCAGTTCCTGGGCTTGTTTGGGGGTTCCAAGTGTAGCAAAAGTCATTACCTGGGTTTCACCGCGGGTAAACAAACCGGAGCCATGCGTACGCGGGGTAACGTTAACTTCGGTGTAGATTTCGCGAACTTCGTATACCTGACGATTATCCGGGCGTTTGCCTTCGTTCAAAATGCGTTGACGGATAACTTTGCGTTCCGCTTCGCCAAAAGCCTGTTTCAATTGGGCTTTACGTTCGGGGGTCAATTCTTCTTCGGTGCCCATTTCTTCAATGAAGGCATCGCGAATCTGGTCCATCCCGCCATACAAATTTTCTTTGCTGTAAGGTTGGTCCAAAATCGCAGTAATTTTTCCGGTCAAGCGTTCTTCGGCTATGCGGAGCAATTCAGGATCCAAAACGTCGATTTTGACTTCTTGTTTGGCTTTGCCAACTTCGGCGGCCATTTTTTCTTGAATTTCACAAATTGGTTTGATGGCTTCGTGTGCCAGTTGTAAGGCTTCGACCATCAAAACTTCGGTTACTTCGCTTGCACCGGCTTCGACCATCAGAATCGCTTCTTTGGTTCCGGCAACGCGCAAATCGAGTGTAGATTGTTCCATCTCTTGCATGGTGGGGTTGACAACCAGTTGACCGTCAACGTAGGCGACACGAACTGCACCAACCGGACCGCCAAAGGGGATATCAGAAATCATCAATGCGGCGCTGGCGGCGTTGATTGCCATCATATCGAGCGGGTTTTCGTCATCCGCGGAGAGCGACATCAACATCACCTGCACCTCGTTGCGCATTCCTTCAGGGAAGAGCGGGCGCAATGGGCGATCGGTCAGGCGAGCAATCAAGGTTGCATCGGTAGAGGGGCGACCTTCCCGGCGGAAGAACGAACCGGGGATTTTACCTCCGGCGTACATACGTTCGTCATAAGAGACGGTCAGAGGGAAGAAGTCGGTACCTTCGCGAGCTTCGCCCATGGTTGCAGCAGCAAACATCATGCTGTCGCCCTGGCGAAAAATCACGGAACCGCCAGCCAAGCGGGCTACGCGTCCGGTTTCGAAGCTGACTTCTTTATTTCCAAGTGTAGTGGAAAAATACTTTGCTTCAGGTTTCATATTGTCCTTTCAATCTGTAGCCAGATCAGGGACTGAAAATCGGTGACCAAAAATTGATCAGCGTTTTTCAATTCCCGTCTGGCTGATTAACCGCAACCGCCTCTTCAGAATTAGTGAAGAGGCTTTACGGGTTGATTACTGTGTGAAGCTAAAACTATTTGCGGCGGATGCTCAAAGCATCGGTAATGGTCAGGAAGCGTTCGTAATCCTTTTTGCGCAGATAGGCAAGCAGGCGACGGCGCTGACCAACCAATTTCAACAGACCACGGCGGGAAGATTCGTCGTGCTTATTTGCACGAAGGTGATCGGTTAGTTGAGTAATCCGTTTGGAAAGCAGTGCGATTTGTACTTCCGGAGAACCGGTATCACCAGATTTGGTGGCGTACTTTTCGATAATTTCAGTTTTTTCAGTTTTTGTTAAAGCCATGACATGTGCTCCTTAAATTTGTTTTGCAGGTCTCCTTGCTTGCAGCTGAAAATTCAACCGCTCACCGGACCAGTCATTGATTGAAATTATAACAGGAAGATGGCATTATGCAAGCCGAATATAGGGTAACAGGAAAAAGGAAAAGAGGATGTTAGTGCCAAGTGCTAAGAGCCAAGTGCCAAGAGCCAAGAGCCAAGAGCCAAGTGGGTCGTCGGGTCGTCAACAAAAAATCGGACAAAAACTTAAGAGACACGGATTCTGTTCTGTATTTTCTGCAGTTGAAATTTTCACCCCAAATTCTGATAACTGATGTTACAATAAACGGGCATTCATGCCCCCTCACTCATCGGGGCTATAAACTATTTAAGGAGATTGAATGACTGAGGAAAACCCCCGTATCCAAAAACTAAAGGCTTTGCGCGCCGAGTCCAAATTAGGTGGTGGGCAAGACCGCATCGACAAGCATCACGCAAAAGGCAGCCTGACTGCCCGTGAACGCATCGACCTCTTGGTCGACAAAGGCAGCTTCCGTGAAATCGGAGCTCTCTCAACCGGTCTCAATGACCCAAAAGGCAACGAAAACTACGGTGACGGCGTCGTTACCGGTTATGGACAAATCGACGGGCGTACCGTTTATGTCTATGCCCAGGATTTCACTGTTAACGGCGGCTCTCTGGGCAATATTCACGCCCAAAAGATTTGCCGGGTAATGGACCTCGCCGCTGAAACCGGTTCGCCCATTATTGGCATGATCGACAGTGGCGGTGCCCGCATTCAAGAAGGCGTCTATAGCTTGGGCGGATATGCCGAAATTTTCCGCCGAAACGCCATTTATTCCGGTGTGGTTCCCCAAATCAGCCTGATTATGGGTCCCTGTGCCGGCGGTGCTTCTTATTCTCCTGCCGTTACCGACCTGATCATCATGGTTCGCAAGCAATCCTACATGTTCCTGACCGGTCCGAATGTCATCAAAACTGTTACCGGCGAAGAAGTTGACTTCGAAACCCTCGGCGGTGCCGATATTCATCTCGGAACCAGCGGCCTTTGCCACATGGTCGGCAATGACGAAAAAGAAGCCATTGCTCTGGCTCGTCAGGCACTTTCTTATTTCCCCTCCAATAATGTCGAGCAAGCTCCGATAGCCAATACCAATGAAGCAATCAATCGCCGCTCTGAAATGCTTAACGCGCTTGTCCCCGAAGACCCCAACCAACCCTACAGCATGAAAACTGCGATCGAGGCGATTGTTGACCAGGGCTCCTTCATGGAAATCCAGGCTACTTTCGCTCCGAATGCAATCGTTGGTTTAGCGCGCCTTGCCGGTCGTCCGGTTGGCATCGTTTCGCAAGAACCGGCAATGATGGCTGGCGTGATGGACATCAACTCCGCCGATAAAATTGCCCGATTGGTGCGCATGTGTGATTCTTTCAACATTCCTGTGGTAACTTTTGTTGACAGCCCCGGCTTTTTGCCCGGCGTACAGCAAGAGTATGGTGGTGTAATTCGCCATGGTGCCAAAGTTTTGGTTGCTTATGCCGAATCGACCGTTCCCAAAGTGAGCGTTGTTACCCGCAAAGCCTATGGCGGTGCCTACGTCGTGATGAGCTCCAAATATATCGGAACCGATATCACCTACGCCTGGCCCTCTGCCGAAATCGCTGTGATGGGTGCCGACGGCGCAGCCAACATCCTCTATGGCCGACAAATCAAAAATGCCGAAGACCCCGAAGCAGAACGCGGCCGTCTGACCTTGCAATATCAAGAAGAATACTTGAACCCCTATGCAGCCGCTCGTGCCGGTTATATCGATGAAGTTATCGAACCTGCCGAAACGCGCCAGAAGTTAATTGAAGCCCTGGCAGCCCTGCAAAATAAAGTCCAAATGAACCCTGCCCGCAAGCATGGGAACATTCCTCTTTAGGCGGTGAACATGGGCGAAGTTTTTAATCAAGGTTTGTTAATTACCGCTGTTGGCATGGCTTTGGTCTTTGTCATGATCATAATTCTATGGGGCATTATGGCGCTGCTGGTCAAACTGACAAACCGAAAAGAAGCCGATGATGGCGAAGGCGATTCTGGCGAAGAATCCCCGGTCGTTGCCATCGAAAGCCTTGCCGAGAGCGACGATCAGGCAGCCCTGGCAGCCGCAATTGCCGTCGCTTATGCCATGGAGACTGAATCTTCCTTAGCATTTAAGTCCCAGCCTGGCATTTTGGGCAGTGGCGAAAATGCCTGGTTGACTGCGGGCAGAGCTCAACAACTTTATTCAAATACTATCAGAGGACGGAATCGATGAAAGTAAATCTCACTATTGAAGGAAAAAATTATCAGGTAAGCATTGACGACGTGACCACACGTCCGGTTATCGCCGAAGTAAATGGTCAGACCTACGAAGTTTGGCCCGAAGAGACCACAGCTCCGATTGTCCAGGCAGCCGGCTCAAGCCCTGCCGCTCCACAGCCTGCCGAAACTCAGGTAGTTGCTTCCAAACCGGTGGTTGCCGGTGCGCAAACCCTGAATGCGCCCCTGCCGGGTGTCATTATCTCAATTGATGTCAAAGAAGGACAAAGCGTCAAAGCCGGGCAGGAACTCTACGTCCTCGAAGCTATGAAAATGAAAAACTCCATCAAAGCTGACCGTGACGGAAAAATTGTTGCCATCCACGTCAGCCCATCTGATTTGGTGAAGCATAACCAAGCAGTTATGACCTTTGAAAGTTAGGAGGGTTGATGGATTTCACCCACGTTCTATCTGATATCACCAAAGGTTTTGCCGCTTTCACCTGGCAAAATGGCGTTATGCTCTTGCTTGGTTTGGTATTGATTTATTTGGCAATTTGGAAAGAATATGAACCGGTTCTCTTGTTGCCGATTGGTTTTGGCTGTGTGCTTGCCAATCTGGGCATGTCGAACGAAGTTGGCTTCATGAAAGTTTTCTACGATGCCGGCATCAAAACTGAAATTTTCCCGCTGGTTATTTTTATCGGTGTCGGTGCCATGATTGACTTTGGCCCACTGCTCTCTCAGCCCAGTTTGATTATGCTTGGGGCAGCCGGTCAGTTTGGTATCTATTTCGCCCTTCTTCTGGCGATTTTGCTCGGTTTCCCCCTGAACGAAGCCGCGGCAATCGGCAGCATCGGTGCGATTGACGGACCAACGGCAATTTTTGTGGGCGAAAGGCTGGCGCCAAACATCATCGCGCCAATTGCGGTTGCGGCTTATTCTTACATGAGCCTCATTCCGATTATTCAGCCCCCAATTATGAGGCTGATGACCAGCCGCAAAGAGCGCCTGATTCGCATGGAATATTCCCCCAAGCCGGTTTCTCGCCTGACCAGAGTCATCTTCCCTATCCTGGTTACTATCCTGGTAGCTTTGGTGGCGCCGGATGCCGCCCCATTGATGGCTGCTCTGATGCTCGGCAACCTCTTGCGCGAAGCTTTGGTTGTTGATCGTTTGAGTGTTATGGCTCAAAATGAACTAATCAACATCGCCACGCTCTTTCTCGGTTTGGCGATTGGCTCCACAATGACCGCCCAAAGTTTCCTTAACTGGAACACGCTTATGATTTTGGGATTGGGCTTGCTGGCATTCGTAGTCGATACAATTGCCGGATTGCTCTTTGGTAAGCTGATGGCAGTGGTTACCAAAGGTAAGGTCAATCCCTTGATTGGCGCCTGTGGTATTTCCGCCTTCCCGATGGCCGGTCGCCTTTCTGCCCAAATGGCATTGGAAGAAGACCCCACCAACTTCATCCTCATGCATGCCATGGGTTCCAACACCGCCGGACAACTCGGCAGCGTCATCGCCGGTGGCTTGCTGCTGGCATTAGTGAAAGGTATTGGCGGTTTTTAGTTAGGAACGCTTTTATTCCTAAAGTTTGAATGAATAAAAAATCGGGTTCATTTTTTGAACCCGATTTTTTTGTTTCCCGCTCCCCGCTCCCCGCTCCCTGCCTTCCGTTTGTGTACAAAAGGAAAGAGCACCAATTATGACAGAATTCTTACTGCGCTCTTAATCTAAAGAAACCAGGGACATCATCATGGCATCAAGATCTTCCAGGCTGGGAGTTAATACTCCACCGTTCTGGGTAGTAATCATTTCTCTCATACCGTAAATATAGGCTGGGTAATAGTTTGAGTATTCCCGCATTTCCTCGAGAGTTGCTTGCGTGTCCGAGAGCAAAGAACTGTGAATTGGTAATACAGCTGCTATATAATATCTCCCATCTTTACTAAGACCCTGGTATGTGTAAAAAACATTGTAATTATCGACACCCACAGAAGCTTGCGAATAGAGTGTCAGATAACGGATGGCTGTTGTTTGTTCAGATTCGAGCCGTTGTTCAAGCACATGGAACATCTGGGCAGCATTAAATGGAGGTAAAAATGGAAGAATTTCCTCTGCCTGAAGATCAAAACCGGGATTCTCAAGCAACGTTCGCAGGATAATAGCCGTAGATCCCCCAAATTTCCCGTCATTAATCATCTCGTCGAGAGGATAAACGTAGATATTCGGGGTGAGCAAATGGTCTTCAACGGCATATTCAGAAAAACTGATCGTTCTGCGGGTAGGCAGGGCAAATTCGGGCCAAACTTCTTCAGGTCCATCAGCCGGGATTGTTTCTACAATTGCGCCTTGGGCCACTGTAAATGGTAGTGTGAAAACCAAGCCTTTCGAATTGATAGTCGTCCTATCTTCTGGAGGTGGAGGCAATTCAGTTTCTTGAGGTAAAACGACATCAGTTTCCTGAGGAAAAACGGCATCAGTTGGCTGAAGTGGAGCTGACAGTGTTTTTAGGCTTTCGAGCATCGCTTCTTGTTCACCAATGAGCGCCTGCAGGGTTGCATTTTGTCCTGAAAGGTCAATGCCATCCTCCTGGGGTGTTGTAGATGGTATCGATGTGGTTGCCCTAACCAGGCAGGAGGAAATAGCAATTCCAATTATCAACAAAATAATGAACATTTTGGCAGTTTTTTTCATGGGACAAACCTCATCTTTCTATATTGATTGGATACGTTTGTTTACTTTTATAATGGAGGGTTCACCTTTCAGTATAAACAATTAATCAGATAATTTCAATCATGTATTGAAGAGTTCAAAATTGGTGTTTTAGATCTTAAAGAATATGACATAACTATCAAAAGAGCTCACCTAATCCATGGAGATCCAAGGAATGAAATCCCTGTGATTGATGGGTGAAAGTGTAAACCAAGACCCTGAACATACTCTAAACCATCACCCTGAAAAAACTGTAAACCATCAGGGCCCTTAAGTTTTTTATCCGATTTTTTGTTGACGACCCTTCTGAAAACTACGCCTTGGCTCTTAGCACTTGGCACTAACATCCTCTGTTTCCTGCCCTCCCGTTACCTGATTTCCTTTTTCCTGCCCCCCGTTTGTGGTATTATTTTTCAATAAATTTACCTTGGAAGTGACTATGTTCAGAACGCGCTTTGCCCCCAGTCCAACCGGCTATATGCACATCGGAAACCTGCGTACCGCCCTTTATGCCTACCTGACCGCCAAAAAAGCGGACGGGAAATTCATTTTGCGAATTGAAGATACCGATCAAAATCGCAACGTTCCCGAGGCGGTTCAAGCCATTTATAACGGCTTAAAACTTGCCGGGATTGAATATGATGAAGGTCCCGACAAAGACGGCGGCTATGGTCCTTACGTGCAAAGCCAGCGTTTACCGATTTACAAAGAGTATGCCAGCAAGCTAATCGAAAGCGGGCATGCCTACTATTGCTTCTGCCAAAAAGAGGACAAACCCGCCCTCGAAGCAACAGGCGAACGCGTTCAGGGCTATCGCGACCCCTGCCGAAATTTAAGCGCTGAAGCAATCGAAGCAAAATTCGCCGAAGGAATTCAACCGGTCATTCGTCAGCGCATCCCCGAGCCTGGAGTTAGCAGCTATTTCGACCATGTTTACGGAGAAATTACGATTGACCATGACGTTTTGGACGATCAAGTTTTGCTCAAATCGGACGGCTTCCCAACCTACAATTTCGCCAACGTTGTCGACGATCATCTGATGGCGATCACCCACGTCATTCGCGGGCAAGAATATCTGACATCGACACCGAAATACAACTTGCTTTATCAGGCTTTTGGCTGGCAACATCCGGAATATGTCCACCTGCCTCATATCATCAAGCAGGACGGCTCCAAGATGAGCAAGCGCAGCGGCGACCCAAGCTTTGAAGACCTGGTAAATATGGGCTATTTGCCCGAGGCAATCGTCAACTATGTTTCGCTTTTGGGCTGGAATCCCGGCGATGAACGGGAATTTTTCTTGCTTCCGGATTTGATTGAAGTCTTTGACATTAATCGGATTAATAAATCCAACGCGGCCTTCTCCATTGAGAAATTACGCTGGTTGAATGGCGAGCATATTCGAGCTTTGAGCCCCGAAGAATTCCACAAACGCGCTTTGCCTTGGTATCCCCAATCGCTCAGCGGTTTCGACCTGAAAGCTTTGAGCTCTTTGATTCAAATCCGCACCGAATCCTTGAGTGATATCCCCGAACTGGTTGGCTTTTTAGCTGAATTGCCGGAATATGAAGCCTCCCTCTTTGAGCATCAAAAATCAAAATCCACTTTGGAAAGCTCTAAAAATGTTCTGGAAGCAGTGATTCCGCTCTTTGAGAGCCTTTCGGAATGGACAAACGAAAACATCTTCCTTTGCCTGAAGAATTATTCACAAGAAAGCGGATTGAAAGTCGGCACTATCATGTGGCCCATCCGAACCGCCCTCTCCGGGCAGGCAAGCTCCCCCGGCGGCGCCACCGAACTGGCTGCGATATTGGGTAAGGACGAGAGCTTGCGAAGAATCAAATTGGGCTTGACGAAGCTGGGATAGTTATCGTTATTGAAAATTCTTTAGCATTCAATCTTGTTCTACAGAACTCCGTACGGACGAGGCTCCAAAAACCAACCGTACGGACAGGCTTTATAGCATCCGATGCGAAGCGAGTGGTGTATGTCTGTCCGCCAATGCTGACCCAATCAAATCCTCGGCGGACAGAGACCAGCCCTGTCCGTACAAATTTTGTATTATTTCTTTTACAAACAAATCGCAATCAATAGATGCTGACTGGCGGCATGTGACATTTTCGCTGGAAAATATGACTAACCATGTATTATATCTTGCTGAAATGTTGTTTTACCATTAAAATAAAATTCTCACACGAACTGGGATTTAACAAAGGAGGCATCCCATGAAACCACGTTTTTCAGCTATCATTCTTTCTGTTCTTATCCTATCTCTTGCTTTGCAAACTATCGCCCTCCCCGCTCTCGCTCAATCAGAACCAAACCTAAACCAGGATGAGATTGAAGTTGCTGACACTCTTTCGGAGAACAGGCTCATTTCATTTCCTGATCACAGGGAAGCTCAGTCCTACCCTGAAGATTTATTAGAAAACATGTCCCCGGAATTGGGAGAACGGTACCAAAGACATTCCGAATCCGGTGAACGCCAGGACGCCATTCCACCAAGCCCGGAGATTATTGCAAAAACTCAGGAACAGGTTAACGGTTTTAGTTGTGCAAATGTTACCGATGTCCCACAATTTGAATGTCAAGCCTTGGTAGATCTTTATCAATCAACCAATGGTGCCGGTTGGTGGAATAACACCGATTGGCTACAAAGCACAACGGTTTCGATTTGGGTTGGCGTTTTGGTTGAAAAGGGTCGGGTAATTGAGCTTCGCCTACCTAGTAACCAATTGAATGGTAATATTCCCTCAACCTTAGGCAATATGTCTAATTTGCAGCTTTTGTACCTAAACGAAAACCAGTTGACGGGAAGCATTCCCTCAACCTTAGGCAATATGTCTAATTTGCAGCTTTTGTACCTAAACGAAAACCAGTTGACGGGAAGCATTCCAGCAAACTTAGGCAATTTGACTAATCTGCGATCTTTGGACCTAAGCGAAAACCAACTGAAGGGTAGCATCCCCTCGGATTTGGGCAATTTGTCTAATTTGCAGGAATTGTACCTAGACGAAAACCAACTGACTGGGAGCATCCCATCGTCCTTAGGCAATTTGTCTAATTTGGTGTATGTGCGCTTAGGCAACAATCAACTGACTGAGGGCATTCCCTCGACCTTAGGCAATTTGTCTAAAGTGAAGCTTTTGTACTTAAATAACAATCAATTGACTGGGCTTATCCCCTCGACCTTAGGCAATTTGTCTAATTTAGGGTATTTGGACCTAAACCTCAACCAATTGACTGGGAGCATTCCCTCGTCCTTAGGCAATTTGTCTAATTTGCGGAGTTTGTACCTACAAGGCAACCAATTGACAGGCAGCATCCCAGCAGACTTAGGCAATTTGTCTAAATTGAAATATATTAACTTAAGTCACAACCAGTTGGCTGGGAGGATTCCCTCATCCTTAGGCAATTTGTCCGATGTGCAAGATTTGTACCTACAATTCAACCAATTGACTGGTAGCATTCCAGCAGACATAGGCAATATGTCTAATTTGGAGCTATTGTACCTAAGCCACAACCGATTGACTGGCAACATTCCAGCAAGATTAGGTAATTTGTCTAAATTGGAGGAATTGAACCTAGGCTGGAACCCATTGACTGGCAGTATTCCGCTGTCTTTTGTTCATTTAACCAAGCTGGTTTATTTCTTTACTAATAGAACTTATCTTTGCGAGCCAGCAACACCTGAATTCTTAGCTTGGAAAAATACTGTTTCTTACTGGCTTGGGAGGGAAGTCATTTGTGGAAGGCAAATATCTTTACCAATCGTTATTCGATAAGTAAAGTTCCCGATTGTACCTAAAAAATTTCAACAAAAGTCGGCTTTAACCTCAAAGCCGACTTTTTAGTTTTTGAAAAAAGGGAAGCAAAAGGTATTGTTGGTCTGCAAAAAACAGATTCCAAGAACAAAGCCTAAAACAAAGCACCTGCCAGGTCGGCGCGGTAGTTGCGGACCTCGGGGTGGTCGTCGCTGAGGACTTCGAGCAAGCCCAGGTAAACTGCTTTTGCCTGGTCATTTCGATAGTGTTTATCCTTCTTCAAAACGCTCAGCAAACCATCGAGGGCGATTAAAATTTTGCCTTCTTTCGCCATTCGCAGCGCATTCCGATAGATCGATTCAAGCGGATTGTCAAAAATCCAATCATTTATTACCGGATCCTGATAGGCTTCCGCCAGTGGGAGCAACAATTTGGCAGTTTCAAGTTCGGGACTGGCAGGGAAGTGCTCCAAAACATCCTGGGCAATTCTGCCATCGCCTTGTGCGAGCATAACGCGGGCATAGGCAAGCAAGCCATCCGCTTCGTCGCCACGTTCATCCAGATATTGTCTGATTGCTTCTTCTGCTTCTTGATATCTGCCTAAAATCAACAAGCCTTTCCCTTTTGAGAGGGACAATGAGGCAGTTCGCGGCATGATTCGCTCAATAAATTGACGCAAATGCTTTTCGCTTAAAACCCCCAGATAATCGCCAACCATTCTTCCGTCAACAAAAGCTTTAATTGCCGGTAAATCTCTGACTTTCAAGAGCTCTGCCAGTTTGGTTTGTTCGTCAACATTAATGCGTGCCAAACGGAACTTGCCGTTCGCCTCCTGAGCCAATCGTGCCAATGTTTGTGATTGCACCCGGCAGGGAATACACCAAGGTGCCCACAAGTCAACCACAACCGGCACTTGCGCAGAATATGCGATTACTTCGGATTCAAAGCTTTCTTCGCTTACGTCAATAATATTCACGGACATCATAGTTCTATTCTAACCCTTTTCAGAATAAGCTGCTTACTCGTCGTCCTCGCTGCTAATACTGGGTTGGTTGATTTCCACAAGTTCACCGCGTTGATTGACAATCACTTTAAAGCCGAGCATGTTTAAATACTGGCGCATGTCATAAGGAATGCCTTTTTCTTCCAATTCGTAAAATTGTTCGTCGCGATTTTCAAGTTGCTTTCTGATAACTGCGATCGAAAATATATCGTCCACGCCCATCATTTCAGCGGTTTTTTTGCTGATAAAATCTTCATTTCCTTCAAAGTCCCGGTTCATATAATCCCAAACCTGGCGGTCAATTTCGCTTGCGCTAACATGGCGGTTAAAGCCATCATCATCAATTACATAGGCAGGATCGTCGCCAACATAGACAACCGGCAGTTGCCTGTCATATTCATCGAAAACCATGCCTTCAAATATTGCCTTTTTCATAGAGATCCTTTCTCCATTTTGGTTTAATTATAGAGCTTATCTATTAGTTTTTAGTTAGATTTTATACTTCATAAAAACTGAAGCTACATTTCTGATTATGATACAAATTATGGAATAATGCCTGATATATTTTCAAAATCTCTATAGCTACATTATGGGTTTTTATATAAGAGTGTCGGGAGATGAACCAATCGTGAGCAGAAAATAATCTGTAAATTCAAGGGGGTGGGTTTTACTGATTGAGCAATTTCACAAGGCTCACGATTTGAACCCACCCCTACCGTTGTAGTAACCTAAAAAACATTAATATATTGACAAGTCCTCAATCCAGTGCAAACACACAAATTATTAATGATTGTTGAGATCAGTGTCTCGGATTTTTTCTTTTTCGAACTTAGCCTAATCTAACTTTTGGGCAAGTCGCCATAACCGGTTACGATGTCAACCCGGGTCGATTCTCCTTCGGGCGCTTCCTGATAAAACTTATTGAAGGGTACGGTCGGCGTCGTCCAGCGATAGAGCCACTTGGCATCTTCGTTTTTCATGTTGATGCATCCGTTGCTACTAACTTTACCCCAATTGGCGTGCCAAAATGTGCCATGAAAGGCGACACCTTCAGGGGTAATATAAGAAACCCAGGGAACACCGGGTAAATCATAGACGTTAGGATTGTGCGGCTCGTTAACCATCCTGCGACAGGGGCGCTTACGGTTGGTGTACCATCGCCCAATTGGGGTTGAGCCGTCAATCAAGCCGGAAGATACCGGGGCTTCCCAAACAGGTTTGTTATATTCGTATGCTCTGGCAATTTGATAGCCCAATTCCAAGGTGAGCCGCTTGTCTTCCATCGGCACATCAGGACTGAGTGGTGTTAATTCTTCCGCTTCAAAACGTCGCATGGTATCCGCTTTGATAAAATAGGAAACAAAACTCAAATCATCCATCAATTCGTACCAGGCGACACCGTCTTCATCGTAGCTCTTAGCTTTAATCCAAAAATTATTCTCGTAATAGAATGTACGGTGAATATCACGAACGTTGGGTTTGCTATAAACCGGTGCCAAAGGAACGGTTATTTCGCCAAGAATGCCATCTTCGGGTATCTCGCGAAGGTCATCCTGGTTGGGGCGGTTGTAACATTGCTGCACCCAGGTAGCATCAACGTACTCACCGGACCGAATTTCGTACCAAGGCACACGTTTGTCAAGGATGTTACGTGTGACTATTTGGCGGGGAATTTCAATTATGTCATCATACATCAGATTATCAATTGCATCTGCCAGAGGATCCGGTTCTTTCTTGACTTGCAACTTAAAACGCAAAACACGCCCTAAACGAGTGTTCGGTCCCCATGTGTTATCCTGGGCTTGAGCAAAAGCTGGTTTGGCTGTAGGCAACATCAAGCCTAAAGCACCGAGCCCCATAGTTTTCAAAAAGTCTCGACGGTTAAGTTCAAATTTTTTCATTTCAATAGTGTACGCTAACTGGAATCCCAACGAAAGCCCAGTTGTATAACCATGCGGCGGCTCCCGTTTCCATATTGATGCAACCGGCACTCATTGGCGTCCCAAAATTATCGTGCCAATAGGTGCCGTGGATGCCATAACCGAGGTAAAAATACATTACATAGGGGACATCCGGCAAATAATAACCGGGTCCCGCCATGTCGGCGTAGAGGTGCTTTACGTAGACATAATAGGTTCCGGTAACAGTTTCATAACCCGAGCGCCCGCTTGAAATGATAAAGGAATTTACCAATGTATTATCCTCATAAGCGGATAAAGTTTGATTGCTCAGGTTAATGTCAATCCATTTTCCGTTCAGCGGCTCGTCACCATCCCCGGGATCTACCCAGGGATCGGGATCTACCCAGGGATCGGGATCTACGACAATGGGTTCAACCACAACAGTCGGTATGACTTCTTCGGTCGGAGTCGCAGTTGGAATCTCGGTTGGCGTAGGGCTCGGTTCAGGAGTGTTGGTGGCGGTTGGGCTGGGCGTTGCGGTTGGTGGTATGCTGGTTTTAGTCGGAGTAAGGCTCGGTTTCAACAATTTGGCAGTATCGTTTTTGATCAGAAATTGCTCTCCGGCAACCGGTCGGGGTCGGATTATGCCAACAGAATAAAAAAAGAAAGCAATCAGCGCTGCCAACAGAATGAAAGCATATGGCAGCAGGGATCTTTTGCGCTTTGCTGCTGCTTCCGCTTTGACTTCTGTTGCTTCATCGATTTTTTCGACTTTTTCAGAAACCGGGGTGGCAATTACCGCTTTGAAAAGCGAAATCGGGGCTGTATCCTCGAGATTTTTTTTGTCTTGAGCGACTTCGGGCAAAACGACAGCCTCCCATTGTGCAGCGCTTTTTTGTCGGCTGGCTTCAGCAAGCCATTGTAAAGCTTTGTGAACAAAGGGGTTATTTGGATCGCTCTCCAGAACATCCTGCAAGAGTTTCAGACTGACTTCAGGCTGAGAAAGACCAGCCAGAATCAATTTTGCATCGTTATTAGCAGGGTCATTTATCAAGCACTGTTCAGCCAATCGTCTCGCCCGGGCAAAATCTCCAGCCAGGAGGGCTTCTTTTGCTGCTTGAATCATATTTTCAAATTCTTGTGTCATCAAGGTTTAACCACTTCGTCACGCTAATCAATTTTTTCATTATTCAGATAACAGCCAATTCCGGCAACAATTCCATCTGCTAAGAGCTCAGGTTGCGTGCGTAAAATTTCCTGATCCAAATTCATAAAACCTAACTCAATAATAGCAGCGGTTGTAAAGGGGCTAATCTCATCGAAAGCATGATAAGATGTCATGTCGGTCGTTACTGACTGATAATGATACCTTAAACCAGTAGTCTTTGCATAACGATCCGAAAGGCATTCAACAATTCTCGAAGCGTTTTGATCTGTATTCGAAGTTAAGGATGAGGCTACCTTAAAACCGGTTGCGCCGTCATTGATGTAATCGCAAGAATCAGAGTGGATCGAAAGCAAAAGCTGTGCCTGATAATTTTTTAGCCTCGCATCATATTCGTCCAATAAATCGACCTCATAGCCGTCTTTAATTAATTTTTGCTGGACATAAGTTGCCACATTGCTGTTTATTTCCAACTCAGTCAAACCGTTTGCACAAACTGCTCCGCTGTCGTGCCCGCGATGCCCAACCACAATTCCAATTCTGTTCGTCGGAAAATCTGCAGGCCTTACACCTTCGACGATTTCCGGAAGTTCAATTCCTTCCTCCTGAGCGACTGCAACGGCAACTTTTTCTTCAATAGTTTTTGGCATCAAGCTTCCCGGCGTCCAAAGCGAAAAGAGCGAAGCAGCCACCAAACCGGCTAAGACCACCCTTGAGAGTACCTGCCAAAGCAGGGAGAGTCCGGCTTTCAAAGAATCAACGAAGCCATTTGCCTGAGAATGGGGTTTTTCCTCCACATCCTTCTTGACTCGCCAATTTTCGAAAGGATTTTGCTTGCTCATGCCGGCATTTTCATCTCCGGACGAGGACAATTCTTGAGTGGAACGTTTTCTTTCCTCATAACTGGGGGCAAAATCCGAACGGTTCTCTTCTTTTGAACTTTTTCGATGCCACGAAGGATCTTCGCCTGCTTGTTGATCGTCGATTTCATACATTTGCTTGCTCATAATAGATTCCTGTGCATTCAAACCCAAAATTTTGGATTTTTCGTATAATTAGTTTAAGATTGCTTAGAAAGGAATGTTGCAAATCCTATGCCAGAGAAACTCAGCCCCAAAGAAAAAGAAGAACTGCTAAAAATCGCCCGCCAGTCACTTGAGAAAACCGCCCGAAAAGAGCGGCTACCGATACTTGATCTGAGCGCGCTTCCGCCCGCCCTGCAAGCGGATGCTGCCAGTTTTGTTACCCTTACAATCGGAGGCGAATTGAGGGGTTGCATCGGCACGCTTGAGGCTTATCAGCCTCTGGCTCTCGATGTGCAAGAGCGCGCCAAACAAGCCGCCAGCAGCGACCCGCGTTTTAACCCTGTCAGCCCCGAAGAACTGCCCTTGATTAAGCTTGAAATCTCTCGCCTCAGCAAGCCAGAGCTTCTCGAATATGGCAGTCCGGATGAATTAATCGGTTTACTTCGCCCGGGCATTGACGGCGTGGTCATTACGGAGGACAACCGCAGGGCAACCTTTTTGCCCCAGGTTTGGGATGAACTCCCCGACGTGGAACACTTCCTCGGTCAACTCTGCCGAAAAATGGGCGTCCCGGCAAATCATTGGAAACACCGCCACCTCAAAGTAGAAACTTATCAGGTGGAAGAGTTTTCCGAATAACTGCAAAGAGTCTCAATTAAGGGGCGCTTGGCGTCAGGGTGGGGATTGCCAAAGGTGTTTCGGTTGGGACAGGGGTTGCTGTTCCGGCTTGGGTTGGTTCAGGCGTGCTGGTTGGTTCCGGATCGTCCGGATTGATGCGACAAATGTTTTCGCTCGCCCGAACAATCCCCATGACCACATCGTTGTCGCTGAATTGTTCTCGAATTTGCCTAAAAATTACGCCCGCTTCAGTACAGTTATCATCCAAACCCGGACGATGCAAACCGGCCAAACCGGAGCCGTAGGTGTAATAATAGAGCACGGTTGAGTTGGTCAGAGGCAAGGGAACGGTTACAATATCCGTTTCGCAAGGATCTTCCTCGCGTGCCTCACAAGATTGTTCTGCCGTACAACCAGTTACAGCGCAGCGCAACATTTGGTTTGCGCCCTCATAGTTGCGGGCACGATAATAAATTACGCCAACCTGTCCGTAGGTATCGGAGTTATAGGGGTTAATTTCCAAGGCACGATAGGCGTTGCGCGAAGCTGCCATCGCTTCACCCATGCGGATATAGGTGTTGGCAATCGCCATGTAGGGAACGGGGTCATCAATCCCCAGCTGATTGTTCAATCCGGCCGCTTTGGCAAAATATTCGAGGGCGACTTCATAGCGGCGTTCGTCAAATTGGCCTAAATAGCGATGCAAAACGCCGATCCGGTTATAGAGGAAGGTCAGGTTTGGAGCGAGATCCGAAGCTTTTACATACCAATCAATCGCAAGATTATATTCGCCAAACATCTCATAGACATAAGCCTGAATGCGGCAAACATCCATCAAGCTTTCACCGTCGTTTTGACGAGCTTGAGAAATGTAATCGTTCGCCTGGGTATATTTGAACTGATCCATCAAGATTTCGGCATAATAAGCTTTTGCCAGTAAATTATTATTGTCCAGCTGGATTGCAACCAAAACTTCAGACTCTGCCTGATTGCGATAATCCAAAGCCTGGTCTTCCGGGACGTTTGAGTTTGACAAACTGCTCAGAACATTCGCCCGCATCCCGAGGACTTCGGAATTGTTTGGCGAATCTTCTTTTGCCTGATCGATAACCGCCAATGCCTGGTTCAGACGATCGAGCCTTTCCTGGTCGGTGGTCATTGCATAAGAAGAGTAAACCATAATCTGAGCTAAATTTGCACGGACATGGCTTTCATGCGGTTCGAGTTCTATCGCTTGTTCATAGGATAGAATCGCTTTATCGAGGTTTCCGGCTTTGAAATGCGTATCACCTTCGATGACAAAAGAATTAATCGTCCGGGTGGGGGTTGGGGTTGGAATGAAGGGGGGCCAAATTTCGCCTTGCGCAAAAGCGCGCACAACGGCAATCAAAACCACGACAATCAGCAAAATGCCCATAATGAAGTAGGGATTTGAAGTTCCGCGTGGCTGGCGGAAAAGATTTTTGCGCTCGTCAATATACATGGCTACGGTTCTGGTGTCGCCGTGGGACCGGTTACGACGGTTGGTGTCGGTTCGGGCGTGGCAGTGGGCGGGTTGAGCAAGTTTTCTTCGCAGATTTTCAAAATTTCAGTGGCGTTGAAAACGGCGTTTTCGTTATCTGCCACAGCTGTCATCAGCGTATTGGCAATTGTAACCGCCTGACTGCAGCTGTTGATGCGCGCCAGTGCCAGCCCATAGCGACTGTAAGTTTCGATTGTGGTCTGATTGTATGAAAGCGGAATTCCTTCCACCACAACTCCATCAGAATTTGCTCCGCCGCGAACTGCCAGGTCGAGATAATCTGCCGCCTGATTGTATTGCCCTTTACGATAATAGAGCGTCCCCAGATTGGCGTAGAGGTCCGGGTCGCTTGGCCCGTCACGCAAGGCAGCGGTTCCATATTGAATACCTTTTTCCCATTCACCCAACATGCCATAAACGCGGGAAATGAAGAGGTTTGGGGATGGGTCGGTTGGATTGAGCGAATAGGCTTTGGTGAAGTTGTAAACAGCCTGATCGAGCTCTTGTGTATTGATTTGGTTCCGTCCCAAAGCCATGTAAACGCGGGCGATGTTGGGATTGAGGCTAACGGCAATTTCGAACTCGTCGACAGCTTCTTCATAGTTGCCGGTGATTTCCAAAACATAACCGCGCGCCCAATGAGCTTCGAGCAAGTTTGGTTCGAGCGCAAGAGCGGTTCGCGATTCTTCGCGGGCTTTATCGATTGTGCCGATTTCGTCCATTCCGGCTTCAACACGCATTGCCAAAATGTAAGCATAGACGGCATGCGCTAAGCCGGAATTCATGTCCAGCTCAATGGCTTTTTGCACGTCAGCCTCGCCTGGGAGGTATTCCTGTTGAAAGCCTTTGGACCAACCGAGCAGGGAAAAAGCGGTTGAATTGCTGTTGTCGAGCAGAATCGCATTTTGAGCATTCACCTGAGCTTGTTCCAGCTGATTGGTGTAAATTTGCAGCCGCGCGATTTTGAGGTAGTTTTGGATATTCGTCGGGTTGGCATTAATCGCGCCCTGATAAACCTCAACCGCCTGAAGATACTTGCCTTCATTGGAAAGCTGATCCGCTTCTTCGATGTAAGATTGCGGATCGCGGGTGGCCGTGGGGGTGGGAATGAAAAGCGGATTCATCACCGGCACGACAACGATATTGAAATAGAGTAAAAGCCCAATCCCTGCAACAAGAAAAAACATCAGCCAACCATTCGGCTTATGGCGTTTCTTGTTGAGCGAGAGCTTGCTTCCTTTAAGATACATGTTTTTATGTTATCACTCTTTTTAGTTTGGCGGAAATTTTATCAGACCTTGGCAGCAATTCCTAATATGAAAAAATCATGAAATATATATAGACGGGTAGGGGGAGGTCCCTATCACGACTGCTCAATAATCGCCCATCGCTACTTAGCATAATAATTGCCGTTCTCACGAATGTTTCAATCCACGCCTCTGCGAGGGAGGCGACTCGTCATAAATCCAATGACTTTGAATAATCGGGTTGTTTCAATCCACGCCTCCGCGAGGGAGGCGACCCGCGATTTCGCCGATTTTAAGCGTTTCGTCGTCGTTTCAATCCACGCCTCCGCGAGGGAGGCGACACCATACCCTGCTAAACAGTTCCGTTGTTGACATGTTTCAATCCACGCCTCCGCGAGGGAGGCGACTATCGGTTATCTCCATAAGCGCGTAACAAGTCAGTTTCAATCCACGCCTCCGCGAGGGAGGCGACTTCGACAAGCGCACGCCAAAGCTTCACCGGTGGAGTTTCAATCCACGCCTCCGCGAGGGAGGCGACAATCCAACCAGTGCCATGACATAATGGACAATCAGTTTCAATCCACGCCTCCGCGAGGGAAGCGACTGGCGGCTTTGTTTGTGCCCGCTTCGGATGATGTGTTTCAATCCACGCCTCCGCGAGGGAGGCGACGTTCTGGTTCACCTTCGTCTTCAACTTCTTGCTCGTTTCAATCCACGCCTCCGCGAGGGAGGCGACTGCTTGGCACAATGCGAGCACTTGGTTCGATGAGTTTCAATCCACGCCTCCGCGAGGGAGGCGACTGGCGGCTTTGTTTGTGCCCGCTTCGGATGAGGTGTTTCAATCCACGCCTCCGCGAGGGAGGCGACCAGCTAAGAGTTTGGGCGGCTTGTGGATTGGGCTGTTTCAATCCACGCCTCCGCGAGGGAGGCGACTGGGGACGATAGATACAACCTGAACGACCGGGTTGTTTCAATCCACGCCTCCGCGAGGGAGGCGACACGTTGTGTTTTTATCGCATACTAATCTGAGTGGTTTCAATCCACGCCTCCGCGAGGGAGGCGACAATGCGCCGGAGGCGGCTTTGATGTTCCGCTCGAAGTTTCAATCCACGCCTCCGCGAGGGAGGCGACGTTTGTGCGCAAAGTCGGAGCTCCCGGCGATTTGTTTCAATCCACGCCTCCGCGAGGGAGGCGACGACGATGCGCCGATTGATTTGAGTTTACGGGTAGTTTCAATCCACGCCTCCGCGAGGGAGGCGACGCCCCGCCATGCAACACCGCCATCAATCTGCTTGTTTCAATCCACGCCTCCGCGAGGGAGGCGACTTTATATCGGTGGCTTTTTTAATAGTATTAACGGGTTTCAATCCACGCCTCCGCGAGGGAGGCGACTCAGGGATGGAATTGCCCCGATATTCATTCATGTGTTTCAATCCACGCCTCCGCGAGGGAGGCGACTATCGTCAGGCTATAGACTGCCAACTCACAGTAAGTTTCAATCCACGCCTCCGCGAGGGAGGCGACATGGCCACGTTGCCAACGCTTATTCCGGCTACGTTTCAATCCACGCCTCCGCGAGGGAGGCGACCTGTGCGACCGCCATTGTTCTGCCCTGTGCCCTTAGTTTCAATCCACGCCTCCGCGAGGGAGGCGACATCCGGCTTAGGCGGATTGATTTCCGTTATTGTGTTTCAATCCACGCCTCCGCGAGGGAGGCGACGCTAAGTATCTGTCATGGATTGGCAAAGGCGGAGTTTCAATCCACGCCTCCGCGAGGGAGGCGACAGTTGTAAGCCATAGGGTTCACGTTGAAGCCAAAGTTTCAATCCACGCCTCCGCGAGGGAGGCGACAAGCATTTCGGTATACAGTTAGCCTGTTTTCCTCGTTTCAATCCACGCCTCCGCGAGGGAGGCGACTTTTCACGGGAATCAAAAATGCCTATCAACTTTGTTTCAATCCACGCCTCCGCGAGGGAGGCGACCACTAATCCTACCGCCTACGACTGGCTGGTTCGGTTTCAATCCACGCCTCCGCGAGGGAGGCGACCTCACTGGTATTGCAACGACTTCTGATGTTGGTTTCAATCCACGCCTCCGCGAGGGAGGCGACATATTGTCATCAGCCCAGCGCGGGTCTTTTTGCGTTTCAATCCACGCCTCCGCGAGGGAGGCGACGTCATAGCAACTTGTTCAACGTGGCAGTCAATTGTTTCAATCCACGCCTCCGCGAGGGAGGCGACCAGGCAGAAGCAGAACGCACAGCCGCAGCGATTGTTTCAATCCACGCCTCCGCGAGGGAGGCGACTTTGGCTGCAGGTGGTCAGGGGTGGGGACGAGGTGTTTCAATCCACGCCTCCGCGAGGGAGGCGACACTCGTCAGCAACTTTGATTTTTCCGTCTACTTCGTTTCAATCCACGCCTCCGCGAGGGAGGCGACTTTGCCAGTATTCCAGCCGGTAGTGGTTATATCGTCGTTTCAATCCACGCCTCCGCGAGGGAGGCGACTAGACGGTTATGCAGTTGCGCACCCCGAACTTGTTTCAATCCACGCCTCCGCGAGGGAGGCGACCTCGTGCCTTCGAGGGTTTCTATTGCCATAACATTTGTTTCAATCCACGCCTCCGCGAGGGAGGCGACTTTTTCCCCTTCAAGAAGAATTAGCTTATTGAATTGTTTCAATCCACGCCTCCGCGAGGGAGGCGACTTCACCTTCCTTTTGCACTTCTCATTTCAACCCCGTTTCAATCCACGCCTCCGCGAGGGAGGCGACTGATAAGCGGCGTCTTTGTTCGTCTGCCAAACGGTTTCAATCCACGCCTCCGCGAGGGAGGCGACCAGGTGTCTTTGGGTTGTTGTTTACTCTGTTAGGTTTCAATCCACGCCTCCGCGAGGGAGGCGACTTGATACCGAATGTGATGCCATCATCAATGGAGAGTTTCAATCCACGCCTCCGCGAGGGAGGCGACAATGTTTTTCATGGATGACATTACTTCTTCTGTGTTTCAATCCACGCCTCCGCGAGGGAGGCGACTTAAATTTTTGCCGGCTTGCGGCACTACGATATAGTTTCAATCCACGCCTCCGCGAGGGAGGCGACAACCGGAAGGGATTGTTATTTATCATACCGCTGGGTTTCAATCCACGCCTCCGCGAGGGAGGCGACATGTTGTTAGGCTTGCCGGAACGAGCCGCACGCTTGTTTCAATCCACGCCTCCGCGAGGGAGGCGACCTACCATGCCAGCCTTTTCAAGCCAAATATCAGTTTCAATCCACGCCTCCGCGAGGGAGGCGACATCGGTAGAATCGCAGGCTTTACGGTCTACGAATGGTTTCAATCCACGCCTCCGCGAGGGAGGCGACCTTAGTTAATGCCGTTCCGGCTGCAATAACCGGTTTCAATCCACGCCTCCGCGAGGGAGGCGACGCGATATAAAATTGATGGTGGATGGCGAGAAATGTTTCAATCCACGCCTCCGCGAGGGAGGCGACTTCTATTCTTGGAAACACACGCTGGCTGGCATGGTTTCAATCCACGCCTCCGCGAGGGAGGCGACCTCGCATTGATACACCAGCCACATAACCTGTGGGTTTCAATCCACGCCTCCGCGAGGGAGGCGACTATTGGCTCAAATCTATTACACGAGGTGTAAATTGTTTCAATCCACGCCTCCGCGAGGGAGGCGACAACTGGCTCGACTGGGATAACCCCGACTACATCGTTTCAATCCACGCCTCCGCGAGGGAGGCGACTTCCATGATTGCCCTGTTTATCCCATTATCCATAGTTTCAATCCACGCCTCCGCGAGGGAGGCGACGTCCGGGGTCTTATCGTGTGCAAGTCCTAAAGCGTTTCAATCCACGCCTCCGCGAGGGAGGCGACGTCAGGGGTGGGGACGAGGTGAGGGGAGGGGGAGTTTCAATCCACGCCTCCGCGAGGGAGGCGACCTGTGTTGTTCCTGGTGTTGCCTGGTGCTTGCTGGTTTCAATCCACGCCTCCGCGAGGGAGGCGACTATCAAGATATTTTTCCACGTCTTTTATCTCTTGGTTTCAATCCACGCCTCCGCGAGGGAGGCGACCCGCTCGACCGCCACGCCTTGATTATTTCCCCATTCTGTTTCAATCCACGCCTCCGCGAGGGAGGCGACCACCCACCGGCAAGGTTATTTTTATTTACCGAATCGTTTCAATCCACGCCTCCGCGAGGGAGGCGACTGTTTGTGAGCGCCACTTTGAGCGTGTCGCTCTGTTTCAATCCACGCCTCCGCGAGGGAGGCGACTATGTTGTTGGCTGGTGCTGGGATTTATAATGTGGTTTCAATCCACGCCTCCGCGAGGGAGGCGACCCGCGTCCACGCTCTTGTCAGGCAAAGATTTCATGTTTCAATCCACGCCTCCGCGAGGGAGGCGACCATAGAATTGACCGAATACTTCAAAGGAATTGAAGGTTTCAATCCACGCCTCCGCGAGGGAGGCGACCATCGTTGATGCCGTTTGACTCGTTGTAAGCATTGTTTCAATCCACGCCTCCGCGAGGGAGGCGACCGCAACATTTCTGTTGCTTTTATTCTATCACCTCTATATATTAGAGAAGTGGTTTTCCTTTACTTAACCTTTCTTTTCAAACAAAGGCGTTTTATTGGTTTTTAAGTGGTTTTTTCTGCGAACCTCTCGGCTACAAAGGGATCACTTGGCTTTCGCAGTTAGAATATCAAGGGTTCGTCCATCGGTGTGACGGCTTTTGAGCCGATATGCACAACTTTTCTTTTCCAATTATCGCCAAGAAAGTAAAACCTAAGAGAGTCTTTTTCTTTGTCTATTATTTCTTCCAGTCTGGTTTGGAGTTGACTGGCCTGTCCATAATCAATCAAACATTCAAAAACCGAATTTTGGACGCGTAAGCCATAGCCTTGGCAGGTTTTTGCAACGCGTCTAAGACGTTTCTTGCCGCCTTCGCTTTCAGTGTTTACGTCATAGGTAACTAATATTAACATATTTACTCCATAAAAAAAGGGGGGTATTCAGGCAAATCTCCCCGAATATGCCGGCTTAGCAAAAGGCTTTGTGCATGGGGCAGCAAGCCATAGGGTATTTTTTCTTTTAGGTATGGATGGACAATTTCTTGTTTCTTGCGTTCTTGCCAGGCAGTCAGAACTTGTTTTCGGGTATCATCGTCCATCAGGACCGCTTCGCTTTCTTTTATCAAAAAGCCTGACGGGGAAATTTGACGTCGGTTGACCAGGTTTAAAGCGAGGCGATCACAAAGAAGTGGTCTGAATTCTTCCATAATGTCGAGTGCCAAAGAGGGTCTTCCAGGGCGGTCTTTATGCATGAAGCCGACATAGGGGTCGAGCCCAACAGTTTCAAGTGCTGATTTGGTTTCGTTTGCCAACAGGACGTATAAAAATGAGAGCAAGGCGTTCATTCTGTCAAGGGGAGGCCGCCTATTACGCCCGTTCATGGCAAATTCATCTTTTTGCTGCAATATCATCTCGTTGAAAACAGAAAAGTATTGTTTGGCTACATAGCCCTCAATTGCAATCAGTTCTTCTGTGTCTTTTGCGATTTTAGCGGATTGAATGCTTTGTTTGATTTTTTCGGATACCTCTCGCAATTTGGCTTGATCCACAACGAGGCTATGGTCACGAATTGTTCGCTCAATGACTTTTCGTTGGTTGTGTATTTTAGCAAATACGATGTTTTTGGAGATTGAGAGGGAGTCTTCTTTGGATTCAGCAATAGTAAATTGTTTTCTTCGGAGCAAAACGTTTCCGCGGATGTTTCCGGAGACGTTGGCTAAAAATTTTCCATAGGGGGTGAGGAAGGAGAGGTTGATTTTCCGTTCAACGCAAGCTCCCATCAGTTTTGGGCTGATTCCGGTCCAGTTGAAGCAAACGATGGCATCTAAATTGAGCAACGGAAGTCTGGTTTTCGGTTTTTCATCGACCTCAACGATGATAGTTTCCCCTTCGAGGCTGAGAAAGGCTTCAGGTATTGTGACATAGAGAACATTTCCGAGTTTTTTCATTGGTTTTCCTCCAAAAAGTGCTGTAAATATTTTTTTACATCGTTTGCCTCTGTCTGTAGGGTTGGTAAGCAAATTTCTGCAAGTGAACATGATTTGCATTCTTTTTTATAGCGTGCTTTGGGAGTGTAGCCCCGGGAATAGAGCTGATGCATTTCTTTTGCTGAGTTTGTAACCAAATCGCGCAGTTCCTGGTCTAAACTGATTTCTGTACGATGGCGGGTTTTTCCATAATAGAGGTAAGCTTTTTCAACGGAGACGGAGAGCATTTCTTCCAGGCAGATTGCCTGAGCACAAAGCTGAACTTCGTCACGGGAATCGGGCTTTGGAAGGCCGCGTTTGTATTCGATGAGGATCGGTTCCCAAAGACCGGAATGACCTGCCAGGTTCACGCCATCTTTCGAGGGGTGAAATTCGACAATATCACAGACACCGCTCAGACCGAGCTTGAATGAGCGCACCGGGAGGGAGCGGGAAACAATCAAGCCGGGTCCGGACTGGTTTTCAAAAGGATCATCAACCCGTTTGTGGAGTTGAGAGCCTTCAATTGTAAAAATATTTTCTTCCCACTGTTTCTCAATTTCAATTAATGCCCACTGCCTTCGGCAAAAGAGGAAGTGTTGGATCCCTGAAATTGGGAGCAGATCGTCCTCTTGATATGTCATCCTTCTATGCGTTCAGGAGTCAGCCCTGCCAGCGGTTCAACGGTCAGCTTACCGTCCTTGTCGACTTTGACACTTTGGTGAACTTTTGCTGAAGAGTATTGCCCTGATTTGTTGTTATGCTCAAACCAAACAAGTTCTACTACTTGCATCGAGCCACCCGGACGGGCAGAAGATTCATCTCCTTCAAAAATGGTTGCCAGTGCTTTTTTAATTTCCTGGGCATCTTCTTTTGAAAAACCGGTTTTCTCAGCAAGTTGTGGGCTGATACTGCCATAGGTTACATAAACACCTTTACTTACACGGTGTTTCATACCCATAGTGTCAGAAGACTTCCTGCCATCTTCTGTGGTTTCACTATTAACTGACTTTGTGATTTGAACCGACTCGATGATGACAGGTTCTACACTGAAGGCAGACTGGATGGTGACGGGTCCTCGTACGCCAATAGAAACCTCTGCGCTATCTTTGCCTTTTTTGAAAGCAAAAACCTGACCAAAAGAGCGAACGTCTATCCATTTTTCACAAACCTTGGCGGTAACAAGCTCTTTATCTTTTTGGTCTTTCTTATCTAAAATGGCATAAAAATGGTTGAAGCGAGCCGAAAGAGATTTCTCTCCATCGGTCTTGTTTTCATCCATTTGAACAAAAATCGGGAAGCCCATTTCTTGTAGCCGATTGCGAATTTTGCGTTTCAAGCAGACATCCGAAACTTCGCCCAAACCATCGCTGGTAGTACGCGGTCTGTTACCACCCAAAGGATCGCCGTTTGGGTTTGCGTTTTTTGCCGTAAATACAAGGGCAAAATCAATTTTGTTCTGCAGTGTCGTCATTATCTGTTTCCTCCAACTGATCAATTTTATTTTTTTTCATCAATGCTCTGCTTTGAGCGGAATAGCCAAGAAGATATAAGGGGGATAGAGGCGCATTATTTTCAAAGTCGCCACTTTTGAAGAGAACCATGATTTCATCAATTAGCGATTGATAATATCCTGCACCGTATAGCTGGTTTCTATAAGGAATCAGCTGAGTGTAAAGCTGACCCCAGGTGGAATAGGGCTTTACCTGGAAGGCACTCATCAGCTTGATAGCATTGGTTGTTCTTGTATTTTGCTTATCGGCTTTGTAGAGTGCTGTTCCCTCTAATTTGTCGGCGACTGCCAACAGTCTGCCAAACAAATAATCTCTGTCTGTTCTTTCTTTTTCCAGTTCCAATGGAATTTCCTCCGTTTCCTTTTTATAATATTTGCGTACCAGGGCACAGCTAATGTTGACAGATCTCCGCCAATCATTTTCACTGTACTTACCATTTTTATCCGTGAAACTCATGGGATGAGAAGCGCGGTTTGCCGCCATTTCGACCATATTTTTCGGGAAAGCAAAGTTCCCAAACATACATTCGAGCAACTGCTTGCGGGTTTTCTTTTTCAAGGTGTCGTAAGAGCTGTCTCCTCGATTCCTTCCGTATAGAGCAAAGATGATTTCATCATAAGAAGGAGCCCCGATGTATTCAAAGGGTGTAGGTTTTTGATTGTCCATTTCATCGTTGGCTTTTTTCCATCCGGTTAAATAATAGGAGGTGTCCTCATGCCATTGAACGATTTTTTCAAGATATTCACCCTCTGAAAGTTCTTGATAGAAGACAGTCCCCATTCTGCCTGTGGTTGCAGCATCAAAGGCAGCAATGCAGATTTTACGGGCATGCTGTTTTAGAGCGCTTGTGTTTTGATAGCCTTGTAAAACGCGTCTTAATTGGACTGCATAGTTCGCGTAAATTTGGCCTTTTACTTCCTCGAGTTTTTCGCTATCTGTTTGGATATCAGCTTCTGTTTCTTCAAACATCGTATAAGAATTTTCATATAGCTTTGCTTTCACTTCCTTATCAGCGTCGACTGCCCAGGCAATAATCACCTGACTATCAACGCTGTAACCATAATTTGCTATCAACCAACGCAACATTTGGTGCACTTTTTGAGAGCTTTCATAGTCGATGATAACGGCATCGTCTTGTTTTGCAAAACGACCACGAAAAGTGAATTCGGTTGTGTCATTGCAAGAAAGAAGCTTTGCATTTCCGGTAGAAGAGTTGATGTTTTTTGGATGTTGGCTGGCTAGGCTTCCAACATCGAGTCCGCTAATGTAGTCGAAAAGAGGCAGGTCAGAAAAAGTGCTACTAAAAACAAAATCAATCCATAAATCTCGCAGTTCTTTACTTTCCCATACATTTATGATGTTGTCTGCTATCTGAACCGTAAAGCGAACGCCTAATTTCCTAATCTTTTCAATGTCCAATATTTCTCGACTTGGCTTATCTCCCTGCTTTTGATAATCGGCGTCTTTAAAAATGCCATTGCTTTCTAAATCCTGCATGATGCTTTGGCTGGAAACATAAGTGTAGATTGCGTTCAAACAAATATCTTCACCTTTCCAGCTATTCAAAACCGACAGATATTGTTTGGTTTTTTCATCGTTAAAGCCACCAAGATAATCCAGTTGATCACAAAGAGGGTGAGCTTCCACACCTGAGGTGCGTCCGGAAGAACTTTCCGTACAAGGAATAATGATGGTTTTTTCATTCGTATCACGACTTGCACTTATGAATGTGCCATCTTGGTTAAGATTCACACAAATTGATGATTTGAAGGTTGTGTGAAAAATGGGTAAGAGGGTTTTTCTCTCATCGACAACTCCGTCTTTCAAACTGCCTGGGACACCAATTGCATTTTTAGAACGCTCATAAGTTTCCAGTAGGTTTTGGAACAAGCCCATTTATTCCTCCTCTCTTTCATCAAGTACAGAACGCAGGTTTTGCCCAATTACAAATTCTTTGATTACCTGATCTTCAAAGACGGGTCTGCGTTTAATCAAAGGGCTGTTTGGTGGTGGAAAGACTATTAAACCGTCCTGCATTGCACAGTTGAAATAGCGAACATCGAGGCTTTTTTGCGAATTTTCATCCGGATAGTCAATGCCATGGAGCATGAAGCCAAAATCTAACTGGCCATAGTCATCATAAAAGCCATTTCCACTGCCAAACTCATAGGGATCCACATAGGCCTGACACTCTCTTGTACCTAAAAAAATATCCCTTCTGCCGCCCTTTTCAATACTACGTTTGGCAATGTTGTGATGTTTGTTTTCATTTCGGTCGGCTAATAATTCAGGTCTGAACTCATTCCATTCAAAATGGGCGAGCACCTGGTAGCGGACATCTTTTAGATAGGTGTAATAAGCAAGTTCGTTTCCACCTCCCATTTTGATAGGGCGAATCCCCTTTCCTTCGGTTTGGATTTTGTTGATGACGCGTAGCGCATCAATCACCCAAATAAAAGTGGGCTTCCAGTAGACAGATTCAAGAATGCCTTTCAGGGCTTGGTATGTGGGCACTTGATAAGAAAATTTTTCACCACCCACACGGGTTATTGGATCTGAAAACAGGGCATATTTTCCGTATACTTCGAAAGTAACGGAATTTCGCTTTGTCTCAATAGACTTTAATACATCCTCTTTCATATATTTCCTCCTAAAAAATATAAGAATTTTGTTCAGGCTCAAACACAACACCTGTTTCGAATGAATAATAGTTTGAACAAAGTAAAATTACACCGGAATCCTCATCGAGTGGATGAAGAGCCCCGGCTTTATTAAGTTTATTATACTCTTGTTCATACAATGAAACAGCATATGGTTGCAGCTTTTTTAATAACTTCAGCTTCTCTTTTGTAAAAACATCTTTCGGTTGTTTTTGATAGGCTTCAACCAAATTGTCAACTCTGTTATCTTCGTTTTCGACTTTAGCAGGATTAAACAAGGTAATTACTGCTTTTGTGTTTTTTTCTATCACAAAAAACTCTTCGCCAGCGGTTTGAAAAGCCTGGGGAAGTGCATGCCGGAAACCTCTTCTTGTTCTGCTTTGGTAGTTATCACGCCCTAACTTGTTGACGGATAGCATACGATAAAGTGTTGTTTCTTGCTTTACCGGATAATCTAATTCGTCAAACTTATCCTTCTTCTCAAAATATTTTTTGTAGTAAGTACGCATAATCGCATCGTCTATTAAATCTACATCAGGCTTTTTTGATTCTATGATTTGCTTGGTAAGATCTTGTCCATCTTTGATGTCGGTAAGTTTGCCAAGCTGTTCCTCTTTCAGGGCAAAGGTATAGACGGTCTTAGGATCTGGGCTTTCTCCATTTCGGTTGCAACGCCCGGCTGCTTGGGCAATAGAATCCAGCCCTGCCATAGCACGGACCACGCAGGCAAAAGAAACATCCACGCCGGCTTCGATTAGTTGGGTAGAAACGCAAATAATCTTTACCCCACTTTGCAAGCCGGCTTTCATTTCATCTAACGTTTGGGAGCGATGAGCAGGACACATTGCCGTACTCAGGTGCAAGACCTTGAAACCTTCCGGATTGCATTTTAGGATTTCATATATTTGTAAGGCTGATTTTTTTGTGTTGACGATTACAAGGCAATTTCCATTTTCCAAAGCTTTTTCTAAAATAAAGGAAGATGCGTCTTGATAATCTTTTTCTTCCACCGGACTAATTGTTACGCGCTTTATGTCTTTGAAATCATCTTTACAATCAATTAAATATGGGTCTTGATGAAGCAAAAGATTTTGTCTTTGGGTTTCTTCCAAAGTTGGTTGCGTGGCAGAACAAAGCAGGACAGTGGTATTTAATATTTTAGAAAGAAAAGAAACCACTTCATTGAAACAGTGAACCGATTTGGTGGGCAGGGATTGGATCTCATCAAAAATAATAACTGAGTCTGCCATGGAAGCGAACTTGCGTAACTGTCCACTTTTAGCAGACATAACCGACTCTAAGAACTGCACCATGGTTGTTACAATTATTGGGCTGTCCCACCGGGCAGAAGAAAGCTTTCGGACGTCTCTTGCCGTTTCATCCTCTGGTTCTGTGATGTTTGAATGGTGTTCAAACAAAATTTCGTTTTCTGCAGGGAGGTCTAAGATTTTTCTAATCTCTTTTGCTGTTTGATCGATAATTGATAGGTAAGGGATAACGTAAATAATCCGCTTTTTATTCTGTTCTAAGCAATGATGCATTGCAAAACGCAAAGAGGAAAGTGTTTTTCCACCACCTGTCGGTACAGAAAGTTGATAAATCCCGGTTTCTTTACTTGCTGCTTCTTTACATTTTTCGGAGACAGACTTTCGAATGAAGTCTATCTGACTAGTATGGGAAAATGCAGATATTCGTTGCTCAAACAAATTGGTCAAGTCTTCCCATATAAAGGCTTGTGGATTGAACTTTTCGCCTGTGTCAAATAAGTAAGCGTCTAATCTGTCCGAGTCAACAAGGCAGGAAAACAGATATTTGACGAACAAGCCAAGGGCAAAAATTTTGCTGCGAGCTGGTTTATATGTATTTTCTATTCGGAAAAGCAGGTCTTCAATTTCTTCCTTTGCTTTATCAAAAAGGTAGCGAAGTTCAAGCTTGTCCTCTTCGGAAAGCGCTTTTTTTGCTTCTTCGTAAGAATATTTTGGAGCCTCGGTGTTGGAAAGTTTTTCGAAATAGTCGGAGCTACCATCAGGGGAAACTCCGTCAGCAAGTTGACTATGGTGTGCAGTTATGCAAAAGCTTAATGTATCTTTCAGAAGCAAAGCAGATTTTGAGTCATCATCACGAAACAATTCATTTGCCAACATCGCCCCTTGCCAAGCATGAATAACACTACCTCGTTCGCCGACACCCGTTGTTATGTAGTGTTGGAATTTTGTAGTCGCCTTGCCTAAATCATGTAGTCTTGCAAGCAGAATAGAAGTATTCGGAAAGTGGGATATATACTCTGAAATTCCCTCCACGTTTTTGGCATGGTCAGATAACAATTGAATGTTTCCCTGTTTATCTTTACGAGCAATTAAGTTTTCATACACTTTTATTTACCTCCGGCAAAACCCCATTCCATAACAAGTCGAAAATTAATTATCAGTAAAATTTAATTGTAATCATAACACTCTTTAATAGAACCCAAAATATCATAATGAAGAATGGAGGTGGCTGGCATCAGTAACGAGAATTTGTAAAATCAATTGTGTAGATGTTTTGTTAACTTTCCTTCGGCCGGCTTGACAAGATGTTCATTCAGGACCATAATAAGGCTAAGTCCGATGTAGGACTCTTGAGAGGTGCAGTATGGATAACTATAGAAAGGAACAGCTTGAAGTTGTTGCGCAACAGCTTAAAGAGTTGGTGGCTACCTATCGTGATGCTGTGGGGCATATCGGGATTTCAGAAAATGAATATTGGATTTGGTACACGCTGGTGCTTTCGGACGGTGAGTATTCTCAGCGGGATATTTGCGATACCTGGTCATTTGCAAAGCAAACGGTAAACACAATTGTTAGCCATATGGTTCAAAAAGGTTACGCTGTTCTTGAAGTTGTTCCCGGCACTCGAAACCGGAAGATTATTCGCTTGACAGAAGCTGGTAAAGAATACGGCAAAAGGTTTGTCATCCCTGTTCATAATGCGAGCCAGCGGGCAATTGAACGCTTGGATCCCGAGGAATTCATTGCCGGCAGTGTAGCTCTAAGAAAATTTATTACTATCTTAAAGGAAGAAATGACTGATGCAAAATTCGAATGAAGCAAATAAACCTGAAAACAAAATTTTTACGATACCCAATGTTTTGTCTTTTCTTCGTATTTTATTGATTCCTGTAATTATATGGTTGTATTTGGTAAAGGATAATTCTGTTTGGGCAGGTTATATGTTAATTCTCTCCGGTCTAACCGATGTTTTAGACGGCTTTATTGCAAGGCGCTTCAACATGGGCAGCAATATAGGCAAAGTGCTCGATCCGGTTGCGGATAAGTTGACTCAAGCAGCGATGCTGATCTGTTTGAGCATCCGTTATCCCTTGATGATCATTCCATTCGTGCTTTTGGTTGCCAGGGATATCTATATGGGAATATCCGGACTGCTTGTGATCCAAAGGAAAGGTGTTGTCATGGGAGCAGAGTGGCATGGTAAGGCAGCGACCTTTTTGCTTTATACGACGATGATTGTGCTTGTTTTCTTCCCCGGTATTTCAAGCACGGTCTCTATGATTCTCATTGCAGCTTGTACTGTCATGATCACCATCACATTTATTCTCTATATTGTCCGAAATACGAGGGCATTGAAGTAGAGAAAACGGTGTGTAGCGGATTTTCGACAGGAGTAAGTTTTTGACAAGCCTTATTTATCTTGTGGCAATTGTCTTAGGATCCTTTATCATTGCCCGATATTTACCTAAAAAATGGTTTTCTTACAACAAATTCCCTTATCGTTCATCCGACCCGGAATAAGAAGACCGCCTCTATCAAATTCTCGGTATCTTGCCGATTCTTCCCTGAATGGGAATATGGATATCCGCTATAATAAGGATAGCTTTACTAATTAAATTTACGATGAATGGCGATGTTTGGAGTAGATTATGGAATTTGCGACTAATGATGATGTAAACACAAAGAATGGTGAAAACGTGAATGATTTGATTGTGAATCGGTCGGGGGGGAAGGTTGATGGTGAGAAATTTTTGGTTAATCGGAGCTCATGGTTGGATAAACCGGTTTTTGGCTGGTGGCCGTGGTTGACGGTTGAGAAGTTGTTGATTATTCTGATTCTGGCTGTGACCATTTTCACCCGTTTTTATGACCTCGGCACGCGGACGATGGCGCACGATGAAATCAATCATGTCGTTCCGGCATACAATTTCGATAATTACGTTTTCGATCCGGTGACGCACGGGCCTTTCCAATTCCATGCGATAGCGCTTTCTTATTTTTTGCTGGGCGATTCAGATTTCGCCGCCCGGGTTCCGGCAGCGCTTTTTGGTATTGCGATCGTCGCTTTTGCGCTCTTTGCCTGGAAGCGCTACCTTGGACGGATCGGGGCGTTGGTTGCCGGGGCGCTTTTTATGATTTCGCCCTACATTCTTTTCTATAGTCGTTATACGCGGAATGAAATTTTCATTGTCTTTTGGGGGATGGCGATGCTCTACTTCATGCTGCGCTATCTTGAGGACGGCAAACATAAGTGGCTTTATTGGCTGGTTTTTATCAATGCGATGCATTATGCCGACAAGGCGACCGCTTTTATCTTCTCCGCCGAAGCTTTGATTTTCCTTGCCCTGCTCTTTATCGGCGAGGTTTTACGAAAAGATTGGCCTGACAAGGCGAAGAAATCCAAATTTCAAATTGGGGTTTGGATAACCCTGGGCTTAATTGTGGTTACGATGGGCGTTTTTATGCTTGGGCAAAACGCCAGCAGCACCGCTCAGGACGGAGCCAATATTCCGCTGCTCATCAGCGCAGGGTTGACCGTTTTGGCGATTGTTTTCACTTTGGTGATGTTGTTCAGCGGTTATGGCTGGAGAAAGTTAAGCCATTTACGCAGTTTTGACTTGATTTGGCTGCAACTAATCCTGATTTTGCCACTTTTGACTGCGATACCTCTCCGCGTTTTGGGCTTCGATCCAACCGATTTCAGCCAAGCGGGAATTCTTCACGCAGGTTTGGTTTTTATAGTGCTTTTACTGGTTTCGACTTTCCTGGGAATGTTATGGAACCGTAAGGTCTTCCTGAAAAGTATGGCGATTTTCTGGACGATTTTTGTCGTCTTTTACACCACTTTTTTCACGCATGGCGAGGGATTTTTCAAGGGAATTGTCGGCTCGTTGGGCTATTGGATGGCTCAACAAGCGGTGGAGCGCGGTACGCAACCGCTGTATTATTACGCTTTTGTACAAATACCGATGTATGAATATCTGCCAGCTTTAGGCGTGCTGATCGCTTTTGTGATTGGTTTGAAAAAGAAGCTTTTCTTTGCTTCGACTGAAGACCCCTTCGTCAGTGTTCCGGCGGATTCGGGTTCGTTTGTGATTGAAGGCAATGAAAATCTTGAGGAATTTCTTGAAGAGCCTCCTGCTTCCGAGGTTTTTGTAGAGGTTGCGGAATTGGATTCCTTCGACCGGGAAGCTCCTGAAGCCGTTATGGCTGCTGCTGAAGTCAAAGAAATTCTTGTTGAGGAAGTTCGCTTTGAGCCGGAGGATTCTGAGACAGAGGCTCTGCAGTTGGATAATGAAGCCGGAAAGAGCGGCTGGGCTGAAAAATTCTTCCCTTCTGTGGACGAGATTTCCGGGCAAGCGAAAGAATTACCGACGCTCTTGCTGCTGATTTATTGGGCGGTGATAAGCTTGCTGGCTTTCACGGTTGCCGGTGAACGGATGCCTTGGCTGACGACGCACATTACGATGCCGATGATTTTGGTCAGCGGCTGGGCTTTTGGCTATCTGATTGAAAAAACGAATTGGGAGGAAATCAGAAAGGGCAAGGGTTGGCTGGTTGTGCTTTTCGTTTTTGTCTTCGTGATTGCTTTTGGCAGCTTGATTGGTTCAATACTTGGCAACAATCCGCCATTCCAAGGTAAGGATTTAGCACAATTGCAAGCCACAAGCACTTTCCTGCTGGCTGCGATTGGAACGCTCGGCTCAGGTTTTACGCTTTGGCGCTTGCTCAAAGGCTGGAAATTTAGCACTTTTGCTAAACTGGCACTCTTGCTTTTCGTTGCCTTGCTCGGCGTTCAAACCGCCCGAACGGCCTGGCGAGCGGCTTTTATCGATTTTGACAATGCCCGCGAACTGCTGGTTTATGCCCATTCGACAGAGGATATGAAAAACACCGTTAAGCAAATCGAGACCATCTCGAAGCGGCTTTACGGCGATAAATCAATCAAAATCGCCTATGACAACGATGCGCGCTACCCCTATTGGTGGTATATGCGCGATTATCCGAACAAGTATGATTTTGGCTCGGAAGTAACGAAACAATTGCAAGATTATCCGATAATCGTTGTAGGATCGTCTAATTATTCAAGAATCGAGCCGGTGGTTCGGGATGACTATTATCAATACGACTACAAGCGGATGTGGTGGCCTAACGAGGACCTATACCGTGGTTGGACTTTTAACAAGGTCTTGAATGACCTGAAGGATCCGGCGAAACGAAGCGCTTTGTGGTCGCTTTGGTTTGACCGTGACTATACTCAATATGCGAATGCTTTTAGCAATAGTTCATTGACCTTGGCGACGTGGTCTCCGTCTGACACTGCAAGGATGTTTATTCGGAAAGATATTGCTGCCCAAATCTGGGAATTTGGCATTAGCCCCGAACCGAAAGAACCGGTTGTTGACCCCTATGCTGAGGGAATTATCAGCCTTGACCCGGAATGGGTGGTTAGCATCGCCGGCGATTTGCCGCTCAACGCTCCACGCGATGTGGCAACAGCACCGGATGGCAGCCTCTATTTAGTTGATTCAGGGAACAGCCGAATTGTACACTTTGATGAACAAGGCATATTCATCAATGCCTGGGGTGGTTATGGGAACGTGACGGATGGGACGTCTCCGGGCGGTTTGTTTAACGATCCATGGGGCATAGCGGTCGGTCCGGATGGTTTGGTTTACGTTGCCGATACCTGGAATCATCGCATACAAGTTTTCAGCCCTGATGGGGAGTTTTTGCGGATGTGGAGCGCATTTGAGATCAATGGCGTATTGGATGGCTTCTGGGGTCCGCGTGGAATTGCTGTGGACGAAAACAATCACGTTTTTGTAACCGATACCGGAAAGCAACGCGTGGTCATTTTTGATACGGACGGAAATTATCTGAGCCAGTTCGGTGGGATTGGGCTGGAAGATGGCAAGATGGACGAACCGGTTGGGATTGCGGTCTCGGAGGATGGCTTGGTTTACATTGCCGATACCTGGAATTATCGAATTCAGGTCTTTACGCCATCTGACAGTGGCTTGGATTACTTCCCGGTCAATAGCTGGGATGTGGAAGCCTGGCAGAGCGATTCGCTGGATAACAAGCCTTTCCTGGCTTTAGATGCTGACGGAAATGTCTATGTAACCGACCCGGATCGCGGAAGAGTGCTTGTCTTCGATGGCGATGGAAATTTCAAGAACCTTTGGGGCGGCTTTGATAATAGCTATATCATGAATGTGATTAGCGGTGTAACAGTTGGCAATGACGGCGCGGTCTGGGTAACCGACGCCCTGAGCAACACTTTGTTGAAATTTAGCATGCCGGAGTAAGAGCCTGTTTTTTTAGCAAGGCAAGGGCAATTTTCAACGAGGAAAAGTTTATGGTGTACGGCTGGGTTTCAACCCAGCCCCATGTTTAACCAACAAGAGCATAGTTTCAACATCAGAAACTGCATCCGGTCAGGTGGTTGGCGGAGGGGTTAAAACCCCTCCGTACAGAGTTCTGTTATAAAGCAAAGGTTTGTGGAAAAATATGCTGGTGTCGTAAGGAAAAGGACTGCCTTTTCCTAGGAAGGCGCGGGCGCCTTCCCTACGGAAGTTTCTTTTTTGCACAAGCCTTCGCATTTCTATAGGCTCGTGACGGTGGACCTGTACCCGAACGAAGTGAGTGGTATTGAAGATGGGATTGCGAATAAAATTCCTTGAGCTTTAAACATCTTCAAGTTCGCCCTAAGCACTGTACGCTGTAGGAAGAAGGCGCAGGTGCTTTCCCTACAAAACAGCCCCCGCTCACCGCTCCCTGTTTCCGGTTACCTGAATTCCCATAAATTGTTCGGCGAAGGCGGTTTCGAGCTCAAGCTGTGATAAGATTAAAAGGCTCGTGTTTAGGAATGGATAATAAAACAACGAAAAGAATGGTTGAAAATACATGAATTATTCCTCTTATTTGTTTGGCTTCATTGTAGCAACGCTCTTAGGGGCGTCGTTTCATTTATGGCGTAATGGTGGGGTTGTTCGCCTCTTGCTATATTTAGTTTTTTCCTGGATTGGGTTTTTTGTCGGTCACACAGTTGCAAATTATTTTGGCTTTAACTTTTGGAGTGTTGGACCGGTAAATATTATCGGAGGGATTGTTGGCAGTATTGCCTTCCTTTTTCTCGGTAACTGGATTGTAAAAATTGAACCTAATCAAGAAGCGAAGAAATAATGACGGAAAATCAAGCGCCTGAGAATATTGCCAGAGTTCAAGAAGGTGATTTAGTCATGCTTAATGACAGCAAGCATAAAAATCATCTCTTGGTGGTGAAAGCAGGCGAGGTTTTCATGAGTCACCGCGGTACGATTAAGCACGATGACATCATCGGTCAAGCCTGGGGTGTTCGTTTAGAATCACACAAGGGGAATCCCTTTTTTGTTTTGCAGGCGGGCGTTACGGATCTCGTGCAAAACATCAAGCGCACCACTCAAATCATGTATCCGAAGGATATCGGCTATCTTATTTTACGTTTGGGGGTTGGACCCGGTAAGCGCGTTTTGGAATGCGGAGGCGGTTCAGGCGGAATGACCACGGTTTTGGCATATCTGACCGGCGAATCCGGACGGGTTTATTCTTATGAACGCAATGCCAAGGCACAAAGCCTGGCTCAGAAAAATTTAGCTTTATTTGGTCTGGACCATCGGGTAGAATTTAAGGCCAGTGATGCAAAAGATGGCTTCGATGAGCGCAATTTGGATGCCATTCTGCTTGATTTGCCGAACCCCTATGATTTTTTGGAGCAAGTTCGTGTTAGTTTGAAGGGTGGCGGGCAATTTGCAACGCTTTTGCCGACGGTCAATCAAGTTGAGACGACTCTATATGCTCTTGCGCATAGCAGTTTCGCGTTTATTGACGTTTGCGAAATATCATTACGTCATTACAAATCGGACTGGGCGAGATTTCGTCCTGTGGATCGAATGGTTGCCCACACCGGCTATCTTGTCTTTGCACGAAAGGTTGAGGATTTTGGGGTGGAAGTGGAGCAGTATCAAGAAAACGAACAAAGCGATGAGGTGGAGGGTGACCGACTCGATTAAGCTCCCTCCAGACTTGCCCGAACGTTTAGCCGTCATTTCCAAAGAAGAAACACGCTTTGAAGGCTTGGGTTTGCAAGAACCTAACCACAAACTCAAACCGGCGGCCGTTTTGTTGCCGCTTATTTTTCGGCATGAAAAATGGCAATTGATTTACACCTTGCGTTCAAATAAGTTGCACGACCATAGCGGGCAGGTATCCTTCCCCGGTGGTGCTTGCGATCCGGCAGATAGCGATTTTGTCGCTACAGCCTTACGTGAAGCCTGGGAGGAGATTGGACTTGAGTCGAAAGCAGTAAAGGTTCAGGGCAGTTTGCCAAGCTTGAAGATGGTTACCCGTTTTATTGTCACACCGGTTGTGGGCATTGTGGATTGGCCGGTTTGGTTGACCATCAACCCCGATGAAGTTGACCGGGTTTTTTCGGTTCCGCTCGACTGGCTTGCCAATCCGGAAAACCATTCTTATCGAGTCCACAGCCATGACGGTGAAGATTTTAATATTCCCTATTTCCAAAGATATGACGGCGAATTGGTCTGGGGAGCAACGGCAATGATGACATTGGATTTTTTGAGCGTCTTGGGGATTAAATAGGATAACCTTTTCTTTGCCGCAATAATCCTCCGACAAGGCAGCTTTTCGGGCTCATATAAATTCACATTATCACATCAACCGCACAAATTACCCACAATCCGGATTTCTGATTCCTATAGTTAAATGAATCCTATACATTGGCGGACATCGTACCCGAACGAAGTGAGGGGTATTGAAAATGGGATAACGCATAATCATATCAAGGTTAGAACATTTTCAATCACGCCCTACGCAACGGTCTTATGATTACAAAAAACCACCGCAAAGGTGGTTTTCAGGGTACTAAAATGGGAAATTCAGACTCTATTCTTCCTCATCCTCTTTGTCTTCAAGCGCAGCCTTTTCAGCAAGCAATTTGGTCAACATTGAACGGAGTTCCTCATAATCCTCATCTTTCAATAGAACAGGGATTCCAAAGGTTCTGGGGCCTTGATTCGTGCCGAGAAAGAGCCCTTCTTTGGTTTCTTTCATCGAGATAACATCTTTCAAAGCCAGCTTGTGGTCCGCTCCGTTGGGTTCGTGTTGAATCAGAACCCTCTTATCGAGCGTGAGCATATATTGGTCCCAAAGCTCGCTTCGTTGACGAATTGACCGTAAGGCGATGAAGATAAGCAAAACTGGAATCGCTGCAATTACTAACCAGGGGGGTTGAGCGAGGTTAGAGATCTTGATAGATATGTATATCAATGTGAGCGCTACTAAAGCGGTACTCAAATAAAGCAAAATGATTCCTCGTTTTTGTTTGTTAAGTTTTTTTGGGTCAAGCATGTAATTTTTTGACATAAAATTCTCCATAGTAAAAGTATCAGTCGATAGAATGTAATCGACAGCAAACTGTTGACTGCAATCAGTAAATTGAAAGGCTCTAAATTGTAAACTGCTTTCTTTTTCCTTGCCAAAAATTTAATGTTCTCTGTTATAATATGCGCTTACGCGGAGAGGTCGCATAGTTGGCCTAGTGCGCTCGCTTGGAAAGCGAGTATACCGCGAGGTATCGCGGGTTCGAATCCCGCCCTCTCCGCCTCAAACCACTTTTAGCGAAGTGGTTTTTTATTGCGCTTTCTCATCCAGTCTGCTTTCCAACCAATCGAGCATGGTCGCGATTACCAAATCTTGTTCCGGTTCGTTATGCGTTTCGTGATACAAACCAACCCATTCCTTGTAAGTAACTTTTTCGCCTAATTTCCGAGCAAACTCCCGCGATCCTTCAACAGGACAGATTGGGTCGGCACTGCCATGCGCCAAATAGAGCGGCAGGGTCCACTCGTCCGCATGTTCCCGAACATAAGTAGCGGCGTCATTGATAAATGCTGCCAGGCGGACACTTGCTTTTGGATGATTCAGCGGGTCAGTCTCGTAATGGCGGACAACTTCTGGATTGCGCGAAAGTCCGGAAGTTTTCAGACCATTATTAACCGCCAAATTCGGGAAGAGCGGTTTTACGAGCTTTATCAGACGGCGCTGTGCTCCGGACATTGTGCGCGGGTCGAGGGGAGGGCTGGTTGCAATAATCCCATCTACTTTTTCCTGACCTTTCAGCCCATAATAAAGCGATTCCATGGAGCCCATACTGTGACCATAAAGAAATACCGGTTTTCCCGGTGCCAGCTGTTTTGCCAGACGCAGCATTGCCTCAATATCACGTCTCATCGAATCGTCCGGGTCAATCACGCCACGTTTGCCAGCTGTTTTGCCATGCCCTTGCTGGTCAAAAGCAAGCATCGCAAAACCTCTTTCAACAAATTTTGCGGCTACATGTTCATAACGGCCGATATGTTCGCCCAAACCGTGCATCAAAACCACGATTGCCCGGGATTGCTCGGGATCTCCCCATAATTTGCCAATCAGCTGCTCGCCGTTAACCGATCTTAATTGCATTTCTCGTTCCATTTCTTCTCCTATGCTTTGAAAATTACATACTGTTTCAAAAAATCATCCATCGTCTGATAAAAATCAATGAGCGTTGATTTTTTGCGGAAGCCATGACCTTCGCCTTCGTATAATTTGTAAAGATGCGGGATGCGGTTGGCTTGCAACAATCGTACAATCGATTCGGACTGTGAGGGCGGGACGACTTTATCCTCAGTTCCCTGAAAAACCGCTACGGCATCGCGAATAGTTTCTGCGTGGAAAACCGGTGACCAAGCCTGGAATTTATCGGCTGCTTCGGGCAATTTGCCCACCAAACTTTGCGTATAGGAAGATTCAAATTTATGGGTGTCCATTTCGAGCAAGAAGAGGTCTGAAACGCCATAAGAGCAAAGCCCGGCTTTGAAGAAACCCGGATGATGCACCAAAGCATT
>Ga0265295_1001200_pt1 | contig 46882 bp, 45 predicted proteins | sample Munlansysbiofilm_FD_192503 | JGI IMG/M metagenome (GOLD analysis project Ga0265295, IMG submission 192503) | Leachate microbial communities from a municipal landfill in Southern Ontario, Canada - Methane capture system biofilm | ecosystem: Engineered > Solid waste > Landfill > Unclassified ...
AGTATGTAGGGGCTAAACATAAAAAAGAATTCATGGCAGATCTTAAGCTTGTGTATAAAGCAGTCAATAAAAATCAGGCTGAGGTTGAACTTGATATGCTTGAAAACAAGTGGGGAGAGAAATATCCAATTGTAATTAAATCATGGCGAAGCAACTGGGAGCGTCTTAGCCAGTATTTTAAATATCCATACAAAAATGAGTTATTTTTTAAACTAAAAGGTAAATCTTAAGTGCAAAAATAAGAAATCAAACACTGAAAACCGCCCATGGAGAGCATCATCCCAAAAAAATTTACTTTTTTGAAATGATGCGTCGATTAGCAAAAAAGCCATGGAAACTTGAGTTTTCCGAACTCGAACTCCCTTCATAGGTTTTAAAGGCCTTTAAAAAGCTTAAACAAATTCAAAAGGAAACAATATGGAAAACAAAAACCTTGAAAAATTAATAAATAAAAGCCCTATTTTAAAAAATATTATTTCACAAGAAGAGGTTTTCTGGATAAATCCTTTTTATACTTTTTTTGAATCTGCAAATAAAAAAATATCCTTAAATAAAAATGACATAAAAGATGCACAGCAAAGACTAATCCGTTTTGCTCCATATATTTCAAAGGTTTTTCCTGAAACATCAAAAACAAAAGGAATAATAGAATCCCCAATTATTAAAATCCCAAAGCTTCAAACAAACCTTGAAAAAAATTTTGGTACAAATATCAATGCAAATCTTCTTCTGAAATGTGACAGCCATCTTGCTGTTTCCGGTTCAATAAAGGCAAGGGGAGGAATTTATGAGGTTTTAAAACACGCAGAAAAACTTGCTCTTGAAAATAAAATGATTGGCCCGGAAATGGATTATTCAGTTTTTGACTCCAAAAATTTTAAAAATTTCTTTTCAAATTATTCCATTGCAGTGGGCTCTACAGGAAACCTTGGTTTAAGCATTGGAATAATGGGAGCCAGACTTGGATTTAAAGTATATGTCCATATGTCATCTGATGCAAAACAATGGAAAAAGGATTTACTCAAAACAAAGGGTGTGGAAGTTATTGAATATGAATCTGATTATGGAAAAGCAGTTGAAGAAGGAAGAAAACAGGCACAGTTGAACCCAAAAATGCATTTTGTTGATGATGAAAATTCAAAAGATCTTTTTCTTGGATATGCAGTTGCTGCATCAGGACTTGAAAAACAGCTGGATGAACTGAATATAAAGATTGATGAAAACCATCCTCTTTTTGTTTATCTTCCATGCGGAGTCGGAGGAGGCCCCGGAGGAATAACATTTGGACTGAAACAAATTTTTAAAGACAATGTTCACTGCTTTTTTGCAGAACCTGTATCTTCACCATGCATGCTTTTAGGCATTATGACAGGCCTTCACAATAAAATAAATGTATATGATTTTGGATTAAACAATAAAACTGAGGCAGACGGACTTGCGGTTGCAAGCCCTTCAGCATTTGTGGGTAAAACCCTTAAAGAACTTATAAGCGGAGTTTTTACTGTAAAAGACCATAATCTTTTCAAACTTCTTGCAATAACAAAAGACAGTGAAAATTTATTTCTTGAACCTTCAGCCCTTGCCGGAATGCCGGGTCCTTTCAGACTTTTAAGCAGTGACAGTGCAAAAACATATATTAAAAATCAAAACCTTGAAAATAAAATGAAAAATTCCACCCATGTTATCTGGGCCACAGGCGGAAGCATGGTGCCTGATGATGTTATTAAAAAATATTATAATAAAGGCAGGCTGCTTATGTAACCAAAAATTTAGCTGCTTTCGGTGCAAAATCTTTCAAACCCCATAAGATATGCAGCTCCGGCAATGGTTGTTCCATAGAAAATTGCCTTTTCCTTTGGAAATGACTTAATTGTATTATTTACTAGAGTTGTTCCTGTTACAAGCAATGCATCAGACCAATTAACTGCATCTTCAGTAGCAGACTCGTCTTCTATAAATACACCTTTTTTTTCTTTTCCAATATTATCTGGATCTAAATCAATTACTCTTAAGTCAAAATTATCTGCTAGTTTTTCAATAAAAGCAGGCTGAAACCCTATAAGACAAACTTTTGGACTGCCAAATTTTTCCTTTATATGTTTGCAAAGCCTGGAAGCACAGGTATAGGGAGAATTATCTTTGCAATGAATACTGCCATTTATAAATCCAAGATCATGAAGAACCGCATTTAAGGAGGAAACAAAAACAGCTCTTTTATAATTATTATTTTTTTCCATACTGATTATATCGATAATTGTTCCCTCATAATCGTAAAACATATCTGTAAAAGCCTGGCCTTTTCCATTTCTAAACTCTGCCTGCATGAGTTTTTCCTTCCCTTTTTGAATGGGAAAGTCTTTTCCGTCTGGAGAGCCTATAGCCTCATCAACTTCAAGAGCCCTTGCCTTTATTGTTATTTTTTCATTTAAAATATCATTTTTCAGACATATTTCTTTAAAACTGCTGCTTAGTGAATTGAATAAATCAGACATAATTTCCTCTTAATAATTTAGTTGCAAATAAAAACTTTTGGTTTTCGGTCAATCCCGATTTATAAAAATTTTAGTATGCAATTTGCTTTCCAAAAAAACAAAGCTAAATTTTTTTATTTTATACTAATGTTAAGTCAATTATTTATTTTTTACACGCATTGACTTTAAATATCAAAAGTCTAAAATAACATATAAAATGTCAATCAAGACTTGAGGTGAATATGACACACATAACTCTTCTAGCATATAAAAACTGCTCTATGGCAGGAATTTCAGGACTGATAGACGCATTTGACATTGCAAACAAATGGCAGTCTGTAAAAAAGCTGGAAAATTCAGATAAAAAATCTTTATTTGACTGGGATATTGTATCAATAGACGGGAAACAGGTTGAATGCTCAAACAAAATTATAATTACCCCAAATGCCTCAATTAATCAGATAAAACAAACAGATATTATTATTGTCCCGGGATTTATTGCACCTTTGGATTTCATAGGAAAAATTCCTGAAAAAATTAAAGACTGGATAAAAAAATGGAATGATAAAAATATTTTTATTTGCTCAACATGTACAGGAAGTTTTTTTCTTGCTGAAACAGGAATTTTAAACAAAAAAACTGCAGCCACAAACTGGCTTTTTGCAGATTATTTTAAAAAGCTTTATCCAGAGGTAAATTTAAAACCCGAACTTATGCTTACAACAGATAAAAACATTATCTGCACCGGAGCAACAACCTCATATTTTAATCTTGCCCTTTATTTGATTGAAAAATTCAGTTCCCAAAATATTGCATCATACTGCTCAAAAACTCTTCTAATTGATCCTTCAAAACAAAGCCAGTCTCCATATATGATATTTGAATTTCAAAAAAACCATTGTGATGAAGCTGTTTTAAAGGCACAGACTTTTCTTGAAGAAAATTACTCAAAACCTGTTTCCATTGAAAATCTTGCATCAGAGCTTGGAATAAGCTTAAGACATTTTATGAGAAGATTTAAAAAGGCTACAGGAGATACTCCCCTTCTTTATCTTCAGAAAATAAGAATTGAAGATGCAAAACAAAAACTTGAATCCACAAAAAACTCAATTGATGAAATTACAAGATTGGTTGGATATGAAGATGTAAATTCCTTTAGAAAACTTTTTAAAAAAATTACAGGCCTTTTACCGGGGGAATACAGAAAAAAGTTTGCAAAAATATTATAAACTCTCAAAAAGTCCAATTTGACATAATAAAAGTCAAATAAGACTCTTTTTATTATTTTAACACCATAATAAGGTTTATTAAAACCTGAGAGTGCTAAATTCAGGTAAATAATAGTTCAGTTTAATTTTAAACGGCAGCTTCAATCTTTCTGAGCCTCATTTTCACTGAGTTCCAAGAAGTGAGATAAAAAACATTTCCTGAAACCGGCTGAGAAAAATCCAGCATCCGTTCTTTCATAAAACTTTTTTTCCAGACTTTAACTGAATACTTACAAAAAATTCAAAATTTTCAGGAGGAATATAAAAATGGGAAACTGGCATAAAACAAGTTGTGTTCTTTGTGCACAAAACTGCGGTCTTGAGGTTTTTGTTGAAGACAACCAAATGACAAAAGTCCGTCCTGACAAGGATAATCCAAGAAGCAAAGGGTATGCATGCAGAAAAGGTTTAAATATAATTTATCATCAGTATCCAAAAGACAGGCTTAAAACTCCCCTTAAAAAAATTAATGGAAAATTTGAACCGATTTCATGGGAAAAGGCAATTGAAGAAATTGCTGAAAAACTCAAAACATCCCTTGATAAATTCGGCCCCCGTTCTCTTGCATATCTTGGAGCAAGCTCACAGGGAGGACATTTTGAAGCAGCATTTGGAGTAAGCCTTTTAAAAAAGCTTGGTTCCCAAAACCTTTATACATCTGCAGGCCAGGAATTTTCAGGTGCATGGTGGATTCAGGGAAGAATGTTTGGAAAGCAGTATCTTCTTCATATTCCCGACGACCACAATACAGAAATGCTCATAGCATGGGGGTGGAACGGAATGGTAAGCCATCAAATGCCCCGTGCTCCAAAAATTTTGAATCAAATATCCAAAGACCCTGATAAAATCCTTGTTTCAATAGACCCAAGAAAAAGTGAAACCGCAAAAGCTGCAAATATTCATCTTCCAATCCGCCCGGGAACTGATTCTCTTCTTATAAAATCAATCATATCAATAATTATTGAAAACGGCTGGGAAAATAAAGACTACATAAAAAAACATGTACAGGGATTTGATGAAATAAAGCAATGGTTTGAAAATTTTGACTATAAATCTGCAATAAAATTCTGCGAGCTTGAATATGAATCAGTTTATGAGCTATGCAGACTTATGAAGGAAAAAAAATGGTCATATCATCCAGACCTTGGAATTTATATGGGAAGAAACAGTACTCTTAATTCCTATCTTTTAAATATTTTAGGTTCAGTTTGCGGTATTTTCGGCCGAAAAGGCGGAAACATAATTCCGGGATTTGTTGCTCCGGTTGGTTATCATGCAGATGAAAGAAATGAAAAAACATGGAAAACAATTATTACAAATATGCCGCCTGCAGCAGCCGGCTCATTTCCTGCAAGTGTTCTTCCTGAAGAAATTTTAAATGACCATCCTGAAAAAATCAGAAATGTTCTGGCTTTTGCCTGCAATCCAATCCGGTCATGGCCTGATACAAAAGCACTTACAAAAGCATTTGAAAGTCTTGACCTTCTTGTTGTGGCAGATATTGTAATGAGCGAAACAGCAAGACTTGCAGACTATGTTCTTCCATGCAAAACTTTTTATGAATGCTGTGAAACAACCTTTTTTCCCTGGTCTTATCCTGAAATTTACTTTCAGATGAGAAAACCAATAGTAAAGGCTGAAAACGATTCCCTTGAATCAGCCGAAATTCTTACAATGCTTGCAGACAAGCTTGGCCTTGTTCCTGAAATTCCTTTGGAAGTCATAAAAGCAGCATCAAAAGACAGAATGACTTTTGGTGCAAAATTAATGGAATGGCTTGGAAATAATCCCAAATATATTTCTTCTGTAATGTTTATACTTGCAAAAACACTTGGCAAAGAATGGAAAAGTGCCTCACTTGCAGCACTTTGGGGACTTTTTATGACAGCTCCAAAGGATTTTGTACAAAATGCAAAAAGAATTGGATTTGAAAAAGGCTTTGATATTGGAGACAGAATTTTTCAGGCTGTAATGGACAATCCTCAAGGTTTATGGGTTGGAAAACTTGATGAAGAAGACAATCTTTCAATGCTTAAAACAAATTCAGGTAAAATTGAGCTTGTTGTTCCTGAATTTACTGAAATGGCTAAAAATCTTGATACAGAGTCAGAAAAAAATAAAATAAATCTTTCACATGAATTCCCCTTTGTTTTAAGTGCAGGAAGACATACTCCAAAAAACATGAATACAATGATGAGAAATCCTGACTGGAACAATGGAAAAAGAGCGTGTACAATAGCTGTAAATTCAGATACTGCAAAAGAACTTGATATCAGAGACGGTGACCTGGTAAAAGTTTCAACACAGGCAGGCTCTGAAACAGGAGAGCTTGAAATAAGTGATGAGGTTAGAAAAAACATGGTTCTTATTCCCCATGGATTCGGTCTTTTGTATGGAGATGAAACATACGGCATAAACGTAAATAATCTCACAAAAAATACAAACAGAGACCCCCTTGGAACCCCTTATCACAGGTTTGTTCCGTGCAGACTTGAAAAAGCAGGCTGAAAAAAAATTGAGGGTTTTGGTACAAAAACCCTCACAAGTTACAATTCTGGACTTGTAACAAATACAAAAGCGGAGCCTTAACATGGAAAACATATTTAAAGACAGTCAGGGAAGAATAATTAATTATCTTAGAATTTCTGTAACAGACAGATGCAATTTAAACTGCTGTTACTGCAATTCCTCAAAAAGAGAATTTATCCCCCATGATGAAATTCTTTCCTATGAAGAAATTATAAAAACCACAAAAATCATGTCAGAATACGGAATAAAAAAGGTTCGTCTCACAGGAGGCGAACCCCTTGTAAGAAAAGACATTGATTTTCTTGTAAAAGAAATAAATAAAATTGAAAAAATAAATGAAATAACACTTACAACAAACGGAACTCTTTTACCTGAATATGCAAAAAAACTTAAAAAAGCCGGAATAAAAAGACTTAATATAAGTCTTGATACATTAAATTCAGAATCATTTATAAAAATTTCAGGAAAAGACAAATTTAATTCTGTATTGGACGGAATAAAGGCTGCCGGGGAAGAAGGATTTAGTCCAATAAAACTAAATACTGTGATTTTAAACAATCTGAATTCAGGTGAAATAGAAGAACTTGCAGGTTTATCAATTGAAAATGACTTTCACATAAGATTTATAGAGCTGATGCCTATTGCAAATAATGCTTTTTATGAAAATCATCAGCTTTGTGCTGCAAGCGTAAAAAAAACAATTGAAAATAAATTCGGAATTCTTGAAAAAGCCGGTTCAAAACCAATGTCTGGCCCTGCATCAATGTATAAAATTAAAAATTCAAAGGGACAGATTGGTTTTATTCATGCCATGACAAGTCACTTTTGTGCAGACTGCAACAGGATAAGACTTACAGCAGACGGAAAAATAAGGCCTTGTCTTCTGGAAGATAATTTTTTTGATTTAAAAACCCTTTTGAGAAATGGTGCAGATGATAAAAAAATAATTGAATTGATTAACAAAGCCTTACTCCAAAAAGCTTCTGCCCATGAATTTATGCCTAATGTAAAAACACGGATGGTATCAATTGGAGGATAAAAATTTAACCCCAGGAATACTAGATTTTTTTGAGAATTAAACTTTGTTTCTGGTATTTTGGCAGAAATTTTGCTTACGGGTGGTTATGGAAAATAAAAATTTAAAAAAATCCCAACCAAACCGGAAAAAGCAAAAATGAAAAAAACACTAATTGTCATTTTTTATTTGCACCTCATTTACTCACAAGGTTTTTGCGAAGAACTTAAAGTTGCCTGTGCAATAAATTTTATTGTTCCAATGAAATTGATAATCAAAAACTTTGAAAAGGAAAACAATCATAAAATAACAGCAACTTTTGGCTCAATGGGTATGCTTTACGGACAGATCATAAATAAAGTTGATTTTGATGTTTTTTTTGCAGCAGACATTGAGCGTCCTGAAAATCTCATAAACAATGGAAAAGCCTCAAATTTTTTCCTTTATGCCAAAGGAAAATCGTTTTTATGGACAAAATCTGAAAAATTAAAAAATTTAAAAACATACGAAGAAATAATAGAAAAATCAAAAACTATATCTATTACCATGCCAAATTCAGCACCCTACGGAAAAGTTGTTTATGATCTTTTGGCAAAAAAAAATCTTTTGAAAGACTGCGGACATAAACTTGTTTATGCAAAAAATGTTTCCCAATCTTTTCAATATGCCTTTTCAGGACTTACAGATTCATGCTTTTGTGTGCCTTGCCAGGTATTGTCCAAAAAAGGCAGAACTGGAATTTATATTTGCCTTGATGAAGCAAAACCTGTTATTCAGGGAGGCTGCATTTTAAAGACAAAAAAATTGGCATATAATTTTGTTGAATATGTTAAAAAATCAGACAATATTTTAAAAAAATACGGTTATGAAATACCTTAAAAACTACTAAATTTTTTTCACAGGAGATAAAGCTATAAACCTGATACAATTTGCCTTGAATATGCAACAATCTTAAAAATCGCTCAATCCAGGCATAAGTATTATTGTTTCCTCAAAACCATTATTGAAGATGAACTTCTTGAAATATCTGCACCATTATCATCTTTTACTATACAGTCAGCAATTACAATATTTTTACCTCTTTTAAAGACTGAGGCTTCTGCTGTAAGCCTGCCTTCTTTCACTACTGAAAGGAAATTATTCTTAAGCTCAATAGTTGCAATGTTTTCGCCTGGTTCAAGGGTAGTCATAACTGCATGGGCTACAACCTCGCTTGAAAAAGCTACAACAAGCCCCCCTTGCATTACTCCTGCTCCCTGCAAAAATTCAGGACGAATTTCCATACAAAACTTTGCATACCCTTTTTTCAGCTCTTCAAGTTTCATTCCCATAAAAGACAAAAAAGGGTTATTTACTTTTTCTTTTGCAGATAATTTTTTTAGATATAAGGGATAATCAAACATGATCAATTCTTTATTTTTCTTGTATAAGTAATGAAAACTGCCTTTTTACCCATTTCTGAGCCAGATTCAAAATTTAATTTTCAAAATACTCAATGTATCCTAAAAGTTAAATGTTTCATCTTCGCTGAAATGAATAAAAAAATCTAATTTTCGGCCAAGCACTATTTAAAAGCTAAATTTCTTTGATAGTCCCATCAGGTAACATATTTTCAGGGTGAAATTCACCATTTTCTTCCATAATGTATCTTAGGCAGGTTTGATTTCCTGCAAGACAATAATTTTCTACCCAATATGGATCAAGCTTTCCCATATCTGTAAATTTTTTTATGGGGCAGCAAGAATACCACTTGCAGATTTTTCTAGTTTTTAATGAACACATATAAATTCCAAAAAAATTCTAAACTTTTATCTTATTTTCATCAGCCTAAACTTTTTCCCAAAACCTATAGGCACTTTTCCCTGAATTTTTTGCATCATAAAGAGCAATATCAGCCCTTTTGAACAATTCTCCAAAATTTTCACTATCATCAACATCCAAGGCAATTCCAATACTTACAGAAACCTTTGTATGAGAAAACTCATTCATAATTGTATTTTCAAATTCTTTGATCAGCCTTTCTGCATAAAGTACTGGTACATCTTTTTTTTTAACTCCAGGCAAAATAACTGCAAATTCATCCCCACCAAGACGAAACAGACTTTCAGGGTTAAAAATCTGCCTGAGAAGGTTTGAAAATCTCACCAGTATTTTATCTCCTTCATCATGGCCAAAATTATCATTTACTTCCTTGAAATTATCTAAATCAGCAAGTAAAAGAGCAGTGTTTCGCCTGCAAGGTGTTTTTCTCATAAAATCCTGAAGGCTTCTTCTGTTATTCAATTTAGTAAGATGATCTGTATTGGCGTCTGTGAGAAGCTTGTTTTTATAAGTATGCTCAATTGAAATATCAATAAAAAGATAAATATAGCCTGCCAACGCCCCAAAAACATCAAGGAGATCTTCATTATGAACTTTTAACACTCTATTTCTTGAAAGAAGCAAAAGTCCTTCTTCATCATGTTCAATAATCCATTTTTTATTGCGTGTAAAATTTTTAGTAACATCAATAAATGAATCTATTTTTTGACCAATAAGATCATCTTTTGATAATGAAAAATAATCTATAAATTTCTGATTTATAACTGTAATACTTCTTTCCTTGTCAGCTACCAGCACTGCAAACGGCAAATTTTCAAGCAGGATATTCAGCTCAATCATTAAGTTATGCAGATCAGTTACATCATGGGCGAATCCTACAGTTCCTATTACACTGCCATCAATATCAAAAATTGGAGACTTATAGGTTTTAAACTTACGAAGCTCATCCTGACATTTTACAGTTTCATCAAACAGGCATGTTTTTTTCTTATTCAAAACAAGCTCTTCAGATTCCAAACAAATATATTCACCTTTTGAATATTCATCTGGTTCTATATCCCAAATATAATAGTGCCCTCTTCCCACAATCTGTTTTTTTGTCTTGTTCACTGCATGGCAAAAACTGTTGTTAACCTTTAAATGAGCCCCTTTTATATCTTTAAACCAAATCAAATCAGGAAGGCTGTCTATAAGGGTATCAAGATATTGTTCTGTCAGAACAGCATCTTCAGAAGCTTTGATCCTTTTAAAAATTTTTTGAAAAGAACCAGTTACTTTTTCCTTTGCAAAAGGCTTGATCCAGACCTGATCCAAAAAATCATAAACTTCTGACAAAATATTTAAATTATGTTCATAAAAACAGCCAACCAAAACAGCTTCTTCATTTTTTAAAGCAAATATTTTTTTTATAAAATCAGGATTATTATTAAATGAGTCAAAAATGATAATTGAACAAGTCCTGATATCTTGATCATTTATATCCGGGCGGCATGTGATCTGCACTGAAAACTGCTCTGGCAAAGAAACTTTTTCGAGCAGATTTTTAAGATCATCTTCTTTGGAAATAATTAAAATTTTCAGCAAACGGTGATACATTATAAGCTCCTGTCAGCTAAAGTCCTAATACTATAGTATTTTATACAGCATCATGAGTTTTATAAAGAAGCAATAATAAAAGTTAAAAAAATCAAAGGCAGGTTAATCGCTGTCAAACTCATCTCCTGACTTATCATCATATCTGCCAAAAGTAATTTCACAAATATTTTCCTGCCAGTTTTCTATCTGATCTTTATATTCATCAAGCACAGCTTCCATGCCGCAATCCTTGCAGACTACCTTTGCGTTAGATCACCGCCCTTTTATTTCAGCACAGCCGTTGCAGAATATGCATTTTAATTCAGGCATTTTACCCCGTTTTTTTGTTCATAATTTCCGTTTAAACTTAAAATATGCTGACTAGAGCATAATTGTTGAGTGCCCTGAAACAATCTTCCAATTTTTCTCATGGGTATTAAACCATGTTCGGGTAAATCTGAATCTACCTGCAGCAGGATTACCATAAAAAATTCCTGAAATAGACATAATAACTGACACAATAGCACAATTATCGTAAACTAAAATCTTTTGATCAGAACAATCAATTGAATTAATTGAAACTAAACCGGATTTATGGGCATTAATATCATCAGTTTTAGAATGAATCACGCCTGCATGATCTGTAAAAATAAGTTCATCAGCAAGAAGAGTCTCAAGTTCTTTTGTATCTGAAGAAAGCATGGCTTTTATCAGCCGATTTTCATAATCACTAATTAGATTAAAAACTTTTTCCATATTGGTCAAATTTCCTATAATTATTTTAATCCTAAGCTTAAACCTAAATTGATCGATTTTCAAGTTTGCTGCATTAACGGCAAATTGCATCGGGCTATACTTTTGCTAAGCGTGATGCAATTTAACACCGTAGATGCACCAAAATTGAAAAACCCGCAGGGTTTCATATTTTCTAACTTAAATATGCTTGATTCATTAAAAATTTCTCGTTTTCGGCCAATCACTAATTTAAAAATATAAAACGCTCAACTCAGGTTAAAATAACTTCTGTTGGTTTTACCCTTAATAAGGTTAAATTTTTCAGATAATCAGAAGTTATCAAGAACAAACTTTTTTTATTGAAAAATATCTTTAAGCCATTGGTTAAAAAAACAAAGCTGCTCCTCAGTATGAAAAAAATGTTCTCCATTTTCCATAATTTTCAGATCACAATTAAAACGCTTTGAAAATGAAGCTATCTTTTCAAATTTACACAAATCATCACTGGAACCATATAAAATTGAGGTCAAGATTTCCCAGTTTTCAATAGGATGTTCTTTTACATAACAATAGTAATCCCAATAAAAAGTTTGACCAAAAGGAGTGGATATTTTTTTTTCTGCTTTTAATTTTTCTTCTGTAATACCAGCCTGTTTCAGCATGGTGCAAATTATCTGTTCCATGTCCACAACCGGAGAAAGAAACAAACATTTGCTTAAATTTTCATGGTTATATGCGGCAAGGCTGAAATAGGCTCCCACACTACATGCAAACAAACTGATATTATTTGATATTGACTTCCCATATTCCAGAATGTCTTCAAGCTCATGAATGCAATTTTGAACTTTGCATGGCACAGATTCTGATTTGCGGCTCCCATGTTCTGGCAAATCAAAACTAAGAACCTGATACCCTGCTTTTACTGCTTCTTTGGCAAAAATATAAATTGGAACATCTTCTTTGTCTGACATATTTCCATGGACTGCAATAAATAATTTCCCTGTTGTTCTTCCCCACAAAACTGACGGAATTCCTTTTATTTTTAAATATTTTTTTTCCACATTAACCTGCTCTTTTAAAAAATCATTTATCTGCATAAGGCAGCAAAATTTTGATAGAACACCCAACGCCTTTTTTTTCAGCAAAAACACTTCCACCATGCTTTTCAACTATCTGTTTCACAATTGCAAGGCCAAGTCCGTGTCCTCCAGTATCTCTGTTTCTGCTTTCATCAAGTCTTACAAAAGGTTCAAAAACCTTTACAAGAAATTTTTCCGGAATTCCAGGGCCATCATCTGACACAATAATCATGATTTTCCTGTTCTTTTTTTCAGCTTTAATTACTATTCCAGAATCTGCATATTTTATTGCGTTTAAAATAAGATTTTCCAAAGCCCTTCCAAGAAGTCTGGAATCAGCATTCAAAGTTTCAGGAGCATTTTCAAGATCAAGCTTTAATTTTTTTTCTTTTGTAAACGCAGAAAGCTTTGAAACAATTTCCTTTAACCAGTCTTTTATATTTATTGTTTCAAAATGGATAAACTCAGTTTTCTGATCAAAGGAGGCATAAGTCAGAAGTTCGGAAACAAGGGATTCAAGATCGTCAATATCCTCTGAAATACCTGAACTATATCTTTTTCTATCTTTTTCATCTAATGTGTTTTCAAGCATATCTATTCCAAACCTTGCCCTTGAAATCGGAGTTCTTAATTCATGGGAAACTGCATTAACAAGAAGTTTTTGAGACCTGATAAGATCTTCAATCCTTTCTGCCATATTATTGAAAGTTTCTGCAAGCTGTCTTAACTGCGATCTTTTTCCAAGTTCTGCTCTTGCATCAAACCTTCCTGCTCCAAAATGATCTGCTGCATCCATTACCTTTTTTAGATTCTGCCAAAAGGGAAAGGCCCATATAAGAGAAAGTACAGCTATTGAAAAAATAATTGTGATCCATGCAATCAGCTGAAACTGCCACAAAGAGAAAACTTCATCAAAATCCTTAATTGGACCCATTTCTATTGCCCAATTAGTATGACCAATTCTTTTATAAAACATTGAACCTTCTTCACGGGGAAGAATTTCACCATTTTTCAAAAGATTCATTTCTTTAAGCGGAAATTCAAGAGTTTTCAGGTTGACTGCATTTATCTGGAAGCCAAACTCCTTTTGAAGATTTTTTATTGTGTCTTGAATTTCATTTTCTGGAACACTTTCAAGATATTTCATTGTAACAAAATATGGTCCTTTAAGAAGGCCTACAGAATACTCATTTATCTGCTTATTCAAATATCTGCATGCGAACCTGTCTAATAAAGGACTAATCACAAAATTGATAATCAAAATTAAAATAAGTATTGCAATATTGAACCTTAAAAAAATCCCCCTCATTTTATCTCCATGCATCCGGAACAAAGAGATAGCCTCTGCCCCATACAGTTTTTATTCTGAATGGAGACCTTGGATTATCTCCCATTTTTTTCCTTACCCTTGAAACTGCTACATCCATTGATCTGTCAAGGCCATCATAATCATAACCTTTAAGTCCAAGATACAACACTTCCCTGCTGATTATTTTTCCTGCATTTTCAGCGAGATACCATAAAAGATCAAATTCTCCTGTAGAAAGTTCAATCTCCTCATTTTTAAATTTAACCCTTCTGGAATTTTTTATTATTTCAAGTTTTCCAAAAATCAATACAGCATTTTCTTCACATTTTTGATCTTCCTGAAATACTATGCTGGAGCGTCTTAAAAGAGCTCTTATCCTTGCAAGAAGAACTCTTGGCATTATCGGTTTTTTAACATAATCGTCTGCACCTGCTTCAAGACCTGCAACCTGATCCATATCATCTTCTCTGGCGGTGAGAATAAGAATTTTCCCTTTATATTCAAACCTGACCTCCCTTAATACTGAAAGACCGTCAGCCCTGGAAGCATGAGATCAAGAATAATCAGATCTGGATTTTCGGATATTATTCTTTCAAAAGCAGTGTCTCCTCTTATTTCAGCGTTTACATCAAATCCCTGGGAAATCAGATATTCCTGAATCAGCTTTGAAAGCTTGATATCATCTTCAACAACAAGTATTTTTATTTTCTCAGACATTTTCCAGTACCTTAAAATTATCTTGTTTTTTCCGGCTTAAAATCCTTTTAATATCGTTCCATGACATATAAAGTGCAGGGATAAGAAAAAGAGTTATTACAGTAGAAAACAAAATACCATATGCAAGTGAAACCGCCATTGGAATAAGAAACTGAGCTTGAAGACTTTTCTCCATAATCATTGGAAGAAGTCCGAAAAAAGTTGTAAGAGAGGTAAGCATAACTGCCCGAAACCTTCTTACCCCTGCAGAGGAAACAGCATCCCAGACATTGTCGCCTGCTTCTGTTTGCCTGGTTATATAATCTACCATCACAAGAGAGTCGTTAACAACAACACCTGAAAGAGCAATTATTCCACAAAGGGATAAAATGCTAACAGGAAGTCCCAAAAAAAGGTGCCCAAGAACTGCTCCAACTACTCCAAAAGGTATTGCAGTCATTATTATAAAAGGCTTTACATAGGATTTCAAAGGAACAGCCATCATAGCAAAAATTGCAAACAAGGCCAAGACGCCCCATTTTTTAAGGCTTTTTAAGGTTTCATTCTCTTCTTCAGATTCACCTGCAACTTTTATTTTAACTTCAGGATACTTATTTTTCAGCTCATCAAAAAGCTTTTCTGAAATTTCTTTAATTATATTGTTTGGAACGGCTGTATTTTTATCAACATCTGCAAGAACTGAAACAACCCTTTTCCTGTCCGTCCTTTTTATTTCAGCAGGTCCGTCTCCTGTTTCAACATTTGCAACAGCTTTTATGGGAACTGCCTTCCCGTTTTCACTTCTTATCCACATGGATTCTAAATCTGACAGGTTTTTTCTCTCATCTTCAGGATAACGTACAAAAACATCAACTTCCTCAGGCCCACGCTGAAGTTTTTGGACCTTTTCTCCGTAAAATGCCTGCCTTACCTGTTTTGCGACACTTAGAAGGGATACTCCCAAGGATTGGGATTCAGGTTTTATGGAAAGCTTTATTTCAGTTTTGCTGTCTGAGCTGGTATCTCTTATATCAAACACACCCTCATACTGCTCAAGAGCCTTTTTAATCTCTTTTGCGGCTTCTCCAAGATATTCAAAAGATCTTCCGCTCAATTCAAAATCAATTGGAGAACCCTGGGGTTCGCCTATTGTTGTTGTATACTTTAATGATTTTACACCTGGAACATCTAGCAGATGCTCTGTTTTTTTTCTCCATTCTTTAACAACAGAAGAAACTGAAACATCTCTTACTTCATTTGGACTTAATTCAACAAAAAGCCCTGCCTTTTTATCATCCTCTGTATAAGAAACAAAGCCTTTTACAGGATTTTCCTTTTCCCCTTTTTCAATAAAGCTTTTATTAATCATAAAAGCTGCATTTTCTATCTCTTTTACAGCAGAAAGCATGACATCCCTTGGAGTTCCTCCGTTCATCTGAAGCTCAACCTGAACCATGTCGGATTCAATCTGAGGAAAAAATACAAACCTCACTATTCCGGTTTTTACACATGCCATTGTAAGAATGAAAATTCCAAAAAAGGCAGCTATTGTTGCATATCTGTAATCAAGGCAGACCTTTAAAAAAGGGGAATAGATTTTTTTAAGAAAAAGATAAAGAGCTTTTGCTGCAAAGCCTTGTATTTTTTCAAGAGGACTTTTTTTTTCTTTGTTATCTGAAACCTTGAGAGTACTTAAATGTGCCGGCAGAATAAGTTTTGATTCAACAAGTGAAAAAAGAAGGCATAAAATAACCACATAGCCTATACCAGCCCACATCTTTCCGTTTACTCCTGGAATTGTTATTGTAGGAATAAAAGCTGCTACAGTTGTAAGAACTCCGAAAGTTGCAGGGGTTGCAACAGCCTGTGCTCCCTTTATTACGGAATCGACACCGGAGCCTTCCCTGTCTATGGTTTCATGAATGCTTTCTCCAATAACTATTGCATCATCAACAACAATACCAAGAACAACAATAAAACCGTAAAGAGTTATCATATTAACACTTGCATCTATGAACGGAAGAGGCATAAGCCATAAAGCACCAAGAAAACTCACAGGAAGCCCAAGCATTACAAAAAAGGCAATTCTTATCCTCAAAAAAAGAGCAAGGGAGATAAATACAAGAACTGATCCCATTGCCATGTTCTTAATCATAAGCTCAAGTCTGTCCTTTAATGGAACTGACATATCAGCCATTATTCCAAAGGACACTCCTTCCGGAAGAAGATTTTTATTTTTTCCCACAAAATCCTTAACTGCATCTGCAACTGAAAGTGTGCTTTCATCTCCAGTTCTGAAAACCTGGAGACCTACTGCATTTTTACCATTATATCTTAAAAACCAGTCTTCTTCCGCAAACCCGTCTTTTACAGCTGCAACATCTTTTATTCTTACTATTGTTCCGTCAGGTTTTGTAATAACCGGAAGATTTTCAAATTCTGAACCAGTTTCCGCCTTTCCGGCAGATCTTAAAAGAATATCCTCACCTTTTGTTTTTATGCTTCCTCCAGGAAGATCTACCGAGCCTGTAGCAACTGCATTTACAACATCATCAAAAGTTAATGAATATTTTTTCAAAGAGTTTTCAGATACACTTATTGAAATTTCAAAAGGTTTGGTGCCCACAATATTTACCTGGCTTATTCCTTTTTCAGCTAAAAGATCATCTCTTACAAGCCTTGCAAGGGTCTTCATGTTTTTGTCGTCAAGATCACCGTATAAAACAAGCCAAAGAACTTCTGTTTTTATTATGAGTTCTGATACAACAGGCCTTTCTGTTTCATCAGGAAATGAGTCAATACCGTCTATTCTTGATTTAACTTTATCAAGAAGTTCATTCATATCAACTCCGGTTTTTGCTTTAACAGAAACATCGGCATATCCTTCATATGCCGATGCTTCAATTTCCTTTATTCCTTCAAGACCCTGGAGAGCATCTTCAACTTTTTTTACTATACCCTCTTCCACATCAGCAGGAGATGCACCTGGGTATGCAACCTGAACTGAAATAATCTCTGTTTCAAATTCAGGGAAAGCCTCTTTTTTTATCTGTATTGCAGTGAGAATTCCTGCAAGCATGAAAAAAAACATAAGAAGATTAGCTGCAACAGGATTTCTTGTGAACCATGCTATAATACTGTTTTGTTCATTATTGAGCATTTTTTTCTCCATTGATTCTCACAATTGTGCCTTCAACAGGAAATTCTAATTTTGATACAATTATTTTTTCATTTTCCTTAAAAGAGCCTGCCACAAGAACATTATCTTTATTTCGTTTTAAAATTTTTACTTTTTCAAAAAAAATCATATTTTCATCATTTACTTTTATTACTTTGTTGTCATTTAAAAGAGCTATAGCAGGTATTAAAACGCTGTTTTTTATATTTTTGCCGGATATTTTAACCTCTGCAAAATCACCGATCTTACATACAGGAAAATTGTTTTTTACTGAGTATGGATCATCTATTCTTACTACAAGATATTGAAATCTTGTTTCAGGATCTGTTTCAGCTTCAAGTCTTGAAATATAGCCTTCTCTCTTTGATTTAACTCCATTTTTATCAAAAAAAATCTCAACTTTCCTGTTTTTGCCAAGCATAACTCCAGGCTTTGGAATATCTATTAAAAAAGAATCTTGCAAAGACATGGCAAGCCTTATTTCCGAAACATCTATATTGAATATTTCAAAAAGAGAAGAACCCTGAGTTACAAAGGTTCCTACAGATACTGACTTTGAAGAAACCATGCATTCAAAAGGTGCTTTTACTTTTGTCTTTTCAAGTTCTCTTTTTGATTTTTCAAGCCTTGACTTTGCAGCCTCCAGCTTGGACAAGGCTTGATATATCTGGGGTTTTCTCAATGCAAGATCTGTTGGAATTCCCTGTCCAAGTTCTTTCCAGTCTTCTTTGGCCTGTTTTGCAAGCTCCTTTTCTTTTATTACTTCAAGGCTTACTTCAGCAAATTCTGCCTTTGACTGAACAACTGCATCTTTATAATCCTCCTCATCAATTTTTAAAATAACTTCTCCCTTTTTAAAATAACCTCCATTTACAAGTTTTGGCGAAACATAAACAATTTTACCACCTACTTCTGATGAAATTTGGGTTCTATAAAGAGGGGAAACCGTTCCGGTTAATATTACTTCTACAGGCTTCTCATAAAAATCAATTAAAACAACATCCACTGCCGGAGGATTTTTTATTTGTGCAGGCAAAGCTTCGGGTGCTTTCTCAATATTGTTAAGTATAAAAAATCCTACGCCTGTCAAACCAATAAAGAGAAACGGAATAATCCACATAAATATTTTATTTTTTAGAGTTTTTTTATTTTCCGGTCCTTGTTTCATTTTTCAATCCTGTTTCCATTTGATTTGTTGTGTTTTAGTCCTCCTCCAAGAGCAAGATATAGATCAACTCTGTTTACAAGCCTTTGTGCAGAAACAGAAATCAGGCTTTTCTGAGCCTGGATAAGCGATCTTCTTGAATCAAGAACCGTAATAATTTCGCTCTCCCCTGCAAGGTAAGAGTCCCAGGCCTTATCAAGTGAAGCTTTTGCTTCTTTTACAAGATCCTTTAAAACCGATTCTCTTTTTTCAAGAATTGATTGTGCATCTATTGCAGTTTCTGCTTCATGAAATGCGTTGAGAACGGTTTTTTGATAATTGAGCCAGGCTTCTTTTGCAAAAGAGGAATTTCTTTTAATATCTTCCCTTAATTTTCCTCCCTGAAAAATGGGCATGAGGATTCCGCTTCCTGCATTCCAGGACAGATAATTAACATTTAAAAGATTTTTCAGCTCACTGCTCGAAGTACCTGCTCCTGAAGTGAGTGTAATGGATGGAAAAAGTGCCTTTTCTGATGCTGTTGTTTTAAAATCTGCAGATATAATTCTGTTTTTTGCAGCTGAAATATCAGGCCTTCGCTTTAAAAGGTCTGATGGAATTCCTGTTGGAACAGGTTTTCCAATTACAGGAAGATTGTCAGGGAGATTAATTGTGTCAAAAGGATAATCTCCCATTAAAACTCTTAAAGCTCTTACAGACTCTGAAAAATTTTTTTCCTGTCCAATATATTCATCTTTTGCAGCAAGTTTTTCCGATCTGACAAGCCTTACATCCATTGCTCCGCTAAGACCTGAACGAAATCTTTTTGTAATAATTTCATCACTTTTTTCAAAAGACTCAAGTGTTTCTCTTGAAAGCCTTGTCTGAAGTTTTGATTCTATTGCTGAAAACCATGCCTTCGCAGTCATGGCGCCATATGAAAGTTTTGCACTTTCATAATCTGAATTTACTGCAAGAAATTCCACAAGTTCTGATTTTTTAAGGGCTTTAATTCTTCCCCACAAATCCATTTCCCATGAAATATCAAGGTTAAGTGACGTGTTATTTTCTGTTTCCCTGTAAGGTTTATTATTTACTTCAGAAACAATACCTGACCTTGAAAAATTGAGTCCGCCTGAAACAACCGGAAAAAGATCTGCACCTGTAATTTTAAGAACGCTTTTTGCGTAGTTGATTCGTTCTGCCGAAATAAGCAGATCAAGATTATGCTCCAAAGATTTATTGACAATATATTTCAACTTCACGTCATTAAAGTCATCAAGGAAGTTATTAAAGTATTCATTGTCATTAATTTCTTTTTGGGTGTCTAAAGCTTCCCATTTTGCAGGTATTTCAATATCTACAGGTTTATTTTTATATTTTGTTCCTGTTGCACACCCATATACAAAAAAAACAGCAGATACAGATACAGCAATTAATGGTTTTAACAATTTTTTTAACATAAATAATTCCATAATATTTTATTCTTCAAATGGTTCCTAAATATTAATTGACCGAAAATGAGGATTTTTTGTTCTGTTCAGAAAAAATCAAAAATTTAACCTTTAGGATACATTGAATATTTTGAGGATGAAATTTTTAATCTGACGCCGAAATGGACAAAAAAGACCGTTTTCGTTCAGCAACTAACTAATAAAGCAAGCTAAAAACCATAACCTACACCAAAAAAAGTAATTACAGCAAAACTGTCATAAAAATCTATATTTGAACAGGTTTCACAATAGGAAATATGAGTTTTAACAAACCAGTTTTCCAAATCAAAAGGCCTGTTTAATGTATATGTAGTTCCAATGCTGCCAATAAATTCATGCCTTGTTTCATTAAATTCAGCATGAACTGAATCAAAATCATAAACAGAAAAAAAAATCCCGGTTTCAAGCTCCCACTTTTCCCTTAAAAAAAATGTGAAATTTATACACAAGGCCCTTGAAAGGCATAACTTTCACCTGAAATGTCTCCAACATCATATGAAACTCCTGCAGATATTTTATTTGCCCCTTTATTATAAACATCAAATCCAAGACCAAAAGTGTGGATATTCCCGTCTCTTTTCAATTTTTTATTCCTTTTTCCGGAAAGATCATTATCTATGTCATAAGTGGTCAAAGAGTAATTCGCTGACAAATTCCTGTTAAAAAGATTTAACCATGAAAAATTAAAATCAAATTGTATTGCATCGGTTTTATCCCTTTTGACTCCAGTAATAAATGGATCTTTAAATACTTCATCTTCTGCCATACTGGCTCCGGCAACAAAATTACCCAAATTTCCTCCATACTGAAATACTGAAACACCAAAATCTTCACCCTCACCTCCAAGAGTAATTGTTGTTCCAGCAGGTGCAATGCTGCAGCTAAAACTCCCAGTTATAATGGGTGAACTTACATAAAAATTTTTTGAAGATTCTGACAATGAGCCAATTTTTTTATTTTTACTGTCAAAAGCATCATTCAATGCCATTTTGCCTGTAGAATAAACCCCTCCAACCATAATAAAACCCGAAAAACAACTTTTCTCACCACTATCATCTTCAGCAAATACATTTATAGAAAGAACTAATAAAATAAAAATTATAAAAAGTGGTAATTTTGATTTTTTTATAAAAAGCTCCATTTTCTCACTCCACATCAGATTAAATTTTTTTTTATCTGCAATATCAAGCATTTCATAATAAAAATCTGTTGGAAATATGTTGAAAAATGTAAATAAGTGTAACAAAAGAAAATTTTTAAATTACAATGTTAAAAACACTATAATTTCATACACATAGTTTATTTTTAAAAATTATAAAAAAAGCTTGCATTAATAGACGACCGGTCATATTGTAATTTTATTATGTCAAGACCAAGAAAAAGTTCACATATCAGAGAAAAGCTTATTTCAGAAGGAACAGAACTTTTGAAATTAAAAGGCTACCATGGAACAGGAATCAAAGAAATTCTTGACAGGGTAAATGTTCCAAAAGGGTCTTTTTATAATTTTTTTGAAAGCAAAGAAAAGTATGTATCTGAAATAATTGAAAATTATAACATTGAGCTATTAAAGGAAATTGATAATTTCCTGGAAAAATCCACTAAAAATCCTCTTGAAAAAATAATTAATGCCTATTCCTATGTAATTAAGGAAATTGAAAATACAGGACTTACAGGATGCCTTGTTGGAAACCTTGCAGCTGAGCTTGGAGATTCAAGCAAGGAATGTCTTTTCCAGATGCAAAACGGAGTAAAACTCTGGAAATCAAGGTTTGTAAATCTTTTTGAACAGGCCCGGGAAGAAAATCTATTAAGAAAAGACATATCTGCTGAAAACATGGCAGATATTTTCTGGAATGCCTGGCAGGGAGGACTTTTAAGAATGAAGATTGAAGGAAACACTTCACAGCTTCAGATGATGCTTGAAAACCTGCTCAATATTTTATTCAGGGTTTAAAAAATATTTTTTTTAAGGATATAATAAGACGACTGGTCTAATATTAATTTAAAAGGGAGATAAAACATGGCCAATCCATTTGAAAAGTGCAAAATCGGAAACATTGAAGTTAAAAACAGGTTTATAAGATCTGCAACACATGAAAGCATGGCCAATAACGGTCATGTATCTGAAAACATAATAAATATGTACAAAGATCTTTCTCAAGGCGGTACTGGACTTATAATTACAGGCTATTTAAGTTTTGCTTCATCAGACAATCATTCACCTTCTACAATGAGAATTTCAGATGATGAATTTATTCCAGGACTTGCAGACCTTACAAAAGCAGCTCATGAATTTGGTACAAAAGTAGTTGCTCAGATAAACCACTCGGGTTCACAATTATTTTCCAAGCCAAAAAACAAAGTTCTTGCACCATCTGATGTTGTTGATCCTGTAAATGGAATAAAGCCAGAACCTTTTTCAAAAGATGAAATTAATACTTTTATAAAAGAATTTGGACAGGCTTCTTTAAGAGCAAAAAAGGCAGATTTTGACGGAATTCAGATTCATGGAGCACACAGCTATCTTTTAAGCAAATTCTTAAGCCCAAAATATAACACAAGAAATGATGAATACGGCGGAAGCATTGAAAACAATACAAAAATTATTATTCAAATTATAAAAGAAGTAAAAAAGCAATGCGGAAATGATTTTCCTGTATGGATAAAACTTAATGGTTCTGATTTTGAAGAAAACGGAATTACAGATAAAGATTTTTACAAAATTTGTGAAATAATTTCAAAAAACGGCATTGATGCAATTGAAGTAAGCAGCGGAGTTCCAACAGGGGAATTTGGCCCTTCAAGAACATTTAAACATAAAGCCTATAATTTTGATTTTGCAAAACAAATCGCAGCGGATTTAAAGGCTGACACAATTCTAGTTGGCGGCTTAAGGGAAATTGATTTAATTGAAAATATTTTAAAAGATTCTGAAATTAAAGGTATTTCACTTGCAAGAGCACTTGTGAGAGAACCTGACCTTATAAAAAGATGGGAAGAGGGAAACACAGAACCTGCCAAATGTATTGCCTGCAACGGCTGCTACAACCCAAAAGGTACAAAATGTTTTTTTACCCTAAATGATGAAGAAAAAAAGTTTCAGAAAAAAGTCATGAAGCTCATGGGATTTATTAAAGAGTGACTGCCTAAAACGAGAATTTTTTGTTCAGCAGCCAAATATCAATAAAAAGTTTCAAGAATAAAAAATCTGAAATTTAAGATTTTTTATTCTTGTTAACAATTCCGTCAATTTTGTTAATAAAGAAAATAACCAATTAAATTTTAAGGAAAATTTGTAAACAAATTTATAAACAAACTTGAAAAGTTCTAAAAAATTCCAGGGAGAAACTTTATGACACAGAGTAAAAAACTCCACCCGTTTGACCAGGCTGTCAGATTAACAGAAAATTCAGGAATATTTACAGGTGAAACATCTCATCTTTATCAAAACATGGTAGGCCCATATGGAGGGATGATTGCAGCTATTATTTTAAACTCTGTTATCCTTCATCCTAAATGTCTTGGGGATCCGCTTGCATTGACAGTTAACTATGCAGCACCTGTCAAGGATGGAAGTTTTGAAATAAAACCAATGCCGGTTCGGACAAACCGATCTACCCAGCACTGGTATATAACTCTTTCTCAAGAAAATGAAATTGCTGCTGCTGCAACAATTGTAACTGCAAAACGAAAAATAACATGGTCATCCCAGGAAAAAAACATGCCTGCGGTAAAACATTTTAGTGAAGTTTCCCCTGTTTCAACAAAAAACCTGCCTCCATGGTTCAATCAATATGATACAAGGCCTGTAAAAGGAAGTATTCCCCCTCTTTTTGAAATAAAAGGTGAAAAACCTTTCAAGGCAGCACAAAGTATTCAATGGATAAGGGATAATCCAAAACGAAAAATTGATTTTTTATCTTTAACAGCATTTTCAGATTCCCCTGCTCCAAGCATTTATGTAAGAAGAAACAAATTTGTACCTGCAGGAACAGTATCATTTTCAGTCTATTTTCATGCTTCCAGAGAAGAGCTTGATGCTTCCGCTGAAAATTTTGTTCTTGTTGATGTTAAAAGCAGCAGGATCAGCAATAATTATTGTGACCAGTCAGGTGAAATATGGTCTGAAAACAATGTAATTCTTGCATCTACAACACAGATTATTTATTTTAAAGAATAAAAATATTTTTAATTAAATCTATTATTTGACTAAAAAAAAATCCAGAGCTATTATCAAAAAATAATAGCTCAATTTCCACCAGAGAAAAAATCACAAGTTCTTATTTTTTCCAAAAAAGTTTCATTAAGTTTTTTTACTAATAATTTAGGCTTTATTTTTACCCAAAAAAATATTTGCTTTAATTTTTAAAGCTCTGTTTTTCAATACCTGGCTCATTGAAAAACAGGACTTGCAATTTTTGCAGGATGTGCCTGCAGAACAAAAAAACAAATTGTAAACGGAGGAAAAAAAATGAAAAAAATCCCAATTTTTTTAGTATTTGCATTACTTTTATTTTTATCAAATGCCAAGGCAGCAATAATAGATTTTACAGGTGGAACCGTTTATTCAAATAATGGTGTAATTTCAACAACAGACCTTTCGGCAGTATACTACAATGTTGACAAGTATATTGAATCAGGTTTTGTACTTGATTTTATTGAAGCCTCATCAACTGGACAATTCAGCGATGATTTTACCTCAATTATTGGGGACTATTATGAAGGTGCAGTCCCAAATGATGTAATCCATGGACACTGGGCAACAGGTTCGTATGGCGATCTTCTGGAAATAAGAATCTATCGGGAAGACAGCGAACTTTTTGACCTGAATTATTTTGAACTTACATCAAACACAGATAAAGGCGGAGCTGCTGCATCAGGGAATGAAATGGCTTATATAAGAGCCTTTGATTCACTGAATAATCAAATCGGTTCAGAGGTTCTTCTCCCTCCAGATGACTGGGGATGGTCAGGAATGAATCCCCAGGTTTATCTTGGATCAGCCTTTGATGCAGTTTCTTATGTATCAATTACACCTTCAAACAAAATAGACTGCTTTGGAATGGATATGTTTTATATTGACGAAGAGGCTCCGCCTCCACATGGTGCAGTACCAGAGCCAGGAGGACTTCTTCTGATGGGTACAGGTATTTTATGTCTTGCAGCAGGTACAAAAATCAGAAAAAAAATAAAAAATAATTGAGCAAAAAAATGATCTTGCTTCAGTTCAAGCTAAAAATTTAACCTTTAAGATAAATTTTTAGCTTGAATCTGAGGTAAAAAAGAAAAGACCGTTGTTAGTTAAGTCACACAATAAAAATACTAGATTTTCATGTTTTATTCTAATAAATAAACCATGAAAATCTCTAGTGCAAAGGCTTGCTGTAAATTTTTACAATGACTGAATTTAAGCTGAGCATTTTTTCTAATACACCAGAAAATTATCACAAACCTTAAGCTCAATATTGTTTTTTAAAACAACATCTTTCCAGTTCAAATAATTATGGGGCTGGCAATAACAATTTCTACCAGCATTATAACAGCCTTTTATTCCTGTTATTTTAAACATCAAATCAGTTGCAGCTGCCTTGACCCCGTCATCTGTTACTCTTGAACCAAGATAAAAATCGTTTCCAGGCCATGAAACATGATCCCAGGCAACAATGCTGAAAAGCTCACAATTTGAAAAATCCCTGTCTTTTTCATTGTATATAGATGGCCTGCAAAGCTGGGGCTTTTCGATTTGCTGTTTAAGAAGAGGCCTTACAAAAAATGAAATTCCTTCAATTTCATGGTATTCGTTTTCACATTCATTATATGGGTCATAATAAACACCAAGAACAGATGAAAAATTTTTTCCATAATTTTCAAGAATTAAACCAAGCACTTTTTTTAGCTCTATTCCAAGAGTTCCTATAAATTTTCCTGCAAACTGACCGCACCCAAGGCCTGGAATTGTAATAAAGGCCTTTTTATTTTTTTGTTTTGCATAATTATCTGCATAATAAAAAAGCGGTAAAAGACGTCGTTCATAAAGGGAATAAAATTTTTCAAAGCAAAGGTTTTTATCTTTTGTTACCTGATTGAAATCTGCCGGAATATTTTTTCCTGAACTTCTGAGCAATGCACCTGGAATAAAAAGAAGATTTGCATTAAAAGAGTTTTCATGGACTAAAGGATTAAAGTGTCTTCCATTGTCATAGACTCTGACACTTGCAGATACGCCCACATCCCCAAGAATTGAAAGCTCCTTTAAATTCCAGTCAGAGCCGTCACCTGTGACCTGGCTCTCTGCAAATATCTGAGGCTTTTTTGTTCTTATAATATTCTCAAAAAAAACTTCAGGAGTTATTTTGTTTAAATCTTTTCCTCCCAATATTTTTGAAAGATAAAAACCAGGTTTTTCTCCTTTTTTAAGTCCATTTAAATACAGTTTTATATTTTTATATGTTTTCTCACTTAACAAAAATCTGTACATTTTGTGTTTTCCGTTTTCTGTGTATAAAATTGATAATGTTAAAAACACATATAAACATCTGAAAATATAAATCTAATTTTCAACATTTTTATAATAATAAGCTTAATTCATTTAAAATTTGTTAATTTAAAAATATGAAACGCTCAATTCAGGTAAAATATGGTTTTTTGATGATGAATCTAAACTGTCTTTTATGTCAAAATTCATTTACACAAAACACTATATTCTGACCCTGCTTTTCTTTTATATATTTTCTCACTTAACAAGAATCTGTACATTTTAATTTTATTTTTTTCTGTATATAAATTTAAATTTTTTATGTCAGAATTGTTAAAAACAACTATAACTTATTGAAAATAAATAATTATTTTTCAACACTTTTATAAACAGTATTAATAATTGATTGGCCGAAAACGAAAATTTTTTGTTCAGTTCAAGTGAAAAATTTAACCTTTAGGATACATTAAGTATTTTGAGGATTAAATTTTGAATCTGACTTAAAAATGGACAAAAAAGGCAGTTTTCGTTCAGCCACTAATTAAAGTTTATCAAAAAACCTTTCTAATACCCTTCACACCCCGTACCTTCACACGACAAAGAGTTGAAATCGTATAAAGTCGAGTGTCCAAGCTTTCCTTCAGGGTAAGGGACTCCTTTTTCAAGAAAAAATGTTACTGAATTTCCGCCGTAAAGACCTGCCGGAATAGTAATCTGTCTTAAAATAACATATGCGTTATGAACATATTGCGGTTTATAAGATTTCCATGTTTCACCAGAGGATACAGGCGGAAGTTCATCTGAATGCTGATCTGCTTTTAGCTTTGCCCATCTTTCAATATCATTGGACTCTGCCTTTCTCATGAAACCTTTTTTAACAAGGTCTTTCAAACCGGCCTCTCCTGCAAGGGGCAGGGATTTGTCAAAAAAACTTTCAGGAGGGTTATCTTTTGAAGTAAAAAGATTGTCGCTTTCTGTTATTTTCTTCCCAAAAACAAGTCTTCCATTACTTGCCAAAAAAACCATATCAACATTTTTACCAAATATTTTTTGAGATAAAGGGTTTATTTTCTTTAGATTTTTTTCTGAAACATAAAGATATCCGCATGGTCCACGGTTATCATATGAACTTATAAGAACAGGAACATCGTTTGGAAGACCTGCAACAGCCTGCCTGTGATACCCTGTGGCAGCAACTGCCGAAATCTGGGTTCCCTGTGTCCAGGCAATATTCCATATTGAGGGTTCATATGCCCCTAAAATTAAAGCAACAGGCTTGTCCGGTGAATTTACAATAACTTCAAACTGAGTTGCCTGATGACCGCTCTGGTCTATCTGACGATCAAGTTTTTTTCCGGAGTAGTAGCCTCCTGAATATACAACAAGATCCTCTGGAAAATCGATATCAAAACTGCATTGTCCTCTCAGACCCTGAAGATCGGAAAGATTTACAGAATTATAGGGAACAAGATTTTCATAATCTTTTCTGAGTGTAAAAATTCTGTCTTTGTATAAACGGGTAAGACATTCAATATCATTTACACTGCATTTAACAGATCTTTGGGAAAGCCATTTTCTCTGATCTTTTAAAAGCTTTTCAGATTTCTTTTTATCAACGCTGCTTTTAAGCTTGAAATAATAATCAGACATCTGCTTGTCCAGCCTGCTGAGTTTTTCCTCTGAACATATTGATTTGTCTATTGAATTTTCAGCTTTTTCACAGTCAAAACCTGCCGAAAAACAGCCAGCAGGAATAAGTAATAATAGTATAAAAAGTACTTTGTTAAACATTTATATTTCCTTAATAAGTTAGAAAAAAAATAGCAAAAGCTTTGAATTTTCTGGAACAAAATCCACATCACCCCTGATTAAAGGTTGAAAGAATAGTAAATGATCCTTTTGCCTGGTCAGTCAGAATAGACAAGAGATATAGAATATCTTTTGAACCCCTGTCTTATATCAATGTGAAAGCCAATATTTTTTAATGACTTTTTGCCTAAGTTAAGCATACTGTCCCCCAAACTCTAAAGCGGTTTCGGCTTCCCGTAAACGGCATATTTGATCCACCCGATAGAACAGGCAGGCGGCAGCCTTTGCAAAAACAGGGGACAGAAGTTTACTTTTATTGATAAAGGGTTTTGAAAAAATCTTTAAACTTTTTAAAAAATTTAAAGATTTTTTCTCATTTATGACATCTATTTCTATGATCCATCATTAATACCGTAGTCTGCAAATATTTTTTTAATCTCAGGTGATGACTCCTGGATACATTCAAAAATTGATGGGTTTTCGTCTGTCTGATCAAGAAGCTCAGGATTTGTTTTAAAAATATGTTTTACGACAACCAGATTGTGATGAGTAACTGCGTTTATAAAAGTTTTGAAATCGTAGTAAATTCCAAGACCTACAATCCTGTCAAGAATTTTAACATCATCTATAGAGCAGCTGGCAGCATATAGAGCATTAGTGCCTCTGAGATCATGCTTTGTTATGTCAACAACATAATCAAGAATAATATTGACCTTTTCTTTATCTCCTGAAACAAGAGCATTTGTTAGTGGGGTCCCGACACCGCTATCAGGATTTTTTGCATTAAGATCAGCTCCTTCATTTATTAAAAAAAGAAGCGGTTCTGTTGATTTAACGATAGGTTGACATGCCATGAATATTGCATTCGGACATTTTCCCAAGTCAATATTTTCCTGAATATAAAGCTCTTTTGCTATTTTGAAGTCAAGCCCTATCATTATTTCAAAAATATTAGAGTTACTTATTTTATCATATAATCCCAGGTTTTTTGTTTTTAAAAGTAATAAAACTTCTTTAAGGGTTTTTGTCTTATGCAGAATTTTATATATATTGTTTGCCTCTTTAATTGAGACTTTTTTATTGTTCTTTTTCTCTGCATTAATATTTTTTTTATCTTCTGCCGTTTTTTTATCTTTTATAATTTTTTGGGGCTTATTTAAAATAGAATGTTCTTTAAGAACATTTAGGGAGGGAATTTTATTTTCAAGATGTTTTTTTTGAAAATTAGAAGCTGTATTTTTTTTTGAAAAAATAAAACCAAGAATTAAAAGAATAATTAAAACTAAAAGGACATAGATTTTTTTATTCTTTAAAAAAGAGAAGGTCATATTTATTAACCTTTGCAAGTCAATATTGCTTATCTTGAAAATTTATTTATCAGCACAATCTATTATAGGAAAATCATCCTGTGGGCATACTGCTTTGCAGGGTGGCTCAGGCTCATTAAGATGGCAGCGGTCACCTTTGCATTTAGATTGAGAAATTTCAATTTGTTTAAGTCCATAATTATAAGTTATAGCCCCGACTGGACACGCTTTCAAACAAAGTAAGCACGTAGTACAATTCTTAGGATCAACTACGCTATATTTTTTACAGCTTTCTGTATTTGTTACAGCCAAAGCTCCATTATTAATAAACAACAAAGGTGAGAATACTAAAAACGAACCTGCTCTTTTTAACGCATTTCTTTTATTTTTATCAACAACAGAGATCTTTTTTTCTTTAACATTAATCAAATTTAATTCCTTAACACAAAAAAGTTAGATATATCTATCTGATAATATATCAATTTAATCGTGTCAATAATTATAATTTTTTTGATTATATAGGATTATCGGGACAGGGGGGCATAAGTTCACTTTTTACTTTTAAAAGCTTATATTACCTCTATATGAAAAATTAACAAAACAATCGGAGGCAGGAATTTATTGGTGAGTATTATGCTGATTATATAGTGGCTGGACGAAAACATCAAATTTTATAAAATTTGGCCTCAAAAAATGAAATTACCAATAAACAACTTTAGTTACTTGATTTTTCTTGTTTTTTTCACTGTCTGTTATTGTTTCTCCATCCGCACAAACAGCAAAATTCATATTATAGAAATCCTCAATGGAGGAACTATGGAAATATCCGCATCCAGGCCTGCATGCCTGTAGGCTTCCTTTACCAGTTCATTCTGAAACCCGGTTCCGTCATTATTCTGATATGGAGAATACTGATGTCCGATAACCTTTACAACCTCTTGGGCCATAGCACCTGAAGCAGTATAAATTTTTTCACCTGATTTTTTTATTGTAAAGGGTTTATGTTTTAATGCTCTTATAAGTTCCTTGATTTCAGCTGAAATTTATGTAAATTAATGCTTTGAATCTGTTCTTTTTGCAGGCTGATTTGAGACCAGAACTTATTTGTAATCCAGCCCATACCAGCATCTTTTTGTTCCAGGAATCAAGATATGAATTATTATCATGTAGATGTGTTTTCAGAAAAACCTCTTTCAGGCAATGGCCTTAGTGTTGTTTTTGTTGAAAATAATATGAGCGAACGGTTTCTATTAAAAATTGCACAGGAATTCAAGCAGTTTGAAACCGCATTTGTATATCAAAAAACAGAAGGTATTTATCCTGTAAGGATATTCACAGTCCAGGAAGAACTCCCCTTTGCTGGTCATCCGGTTCTTGGAACTGCGGCTGTTATCCATAAAGTTTTTGAAAAGAACAACTTTTCTGCAGATATTAAAATGAACCTTGGGAAAAGAACTGTTTTTGTTAAATCCAAAATAGAAGGGCCTTGTTTTTCAGTTGAAATGAATCAAGGCACACCTGAATTTATAAATACTATCAGTCAAAATGATATTAATGAAATTGCAGACTGTTTCAATCTGTCTAAAAATGACATCAGTACTGAATACCCTATTGAAGTTGTATCCACAGGACTTCCCTATTTGCTGCTTCCTGTTGAAACCAATCTTGAAAAAGCAAAAATAATGCAAAGTGGGCTTGAAGATTTAATATCAGACTACAAGGCAAAATTCGTATATCTGTTCAATCCAGCAACCCTTGAATGCCGTACCTGGGATAACACCGGAATATATGAAGATATTGCAACGGGAAGTGCCGCAGGCCCTTTGATTGCATACCTTGTAAAAAATGGCTATTTCCAAAAAGGTGAAAATATTACACTCACACAGGGAAAACATCTGAAAAGAGAAAGCAGACTCACAGGCCGGGTAACAGATACAAAGGAAGCTGAAGTGATTATTGAGGGGATGGTGGCATTTTTCAGTGAAGGAAAAATTACTATGAAAGATTTTAGCTGAGCAATGCCTTTGACCTGAAGGTGTGGTTTATATACCTATATCATCCAGATCAGTCCCGCCGCCTGATGACCACAAAAAAGGGCAGCCTCCATTTCAAAGAATCTGCCCTTTTTTACGTAAACCACTATTTACCCACAGCTTCAACACAGGAAGTATTGTAGGACTCTGTTCGTGAACCGCCGAACCCAAAATCGAACTTGGTGTAGTATCCTATTCTATTCTCAGAAACACCGAATGCACGACTGCATGCCTGCCTGGCTTCAGCTGCCACCACGCAGAATTTCTTGCCCTGTGCCTCTTCATAACCTGTCAGCACTGCCACATTGCCAAGGTAACGCTGAGTGGCACCGTTGCATTCATAGCACTTTACCACCACAGAACCTACTGCTTTGCAGTTTCCCTCGTTTACTTGGCCGGTAGCAAAGACAAGCTGAGGAAGCATCAGGATCATGGCACAGATTAGAGCTGTTTTTTTGCAGAACATTTAAATTTCTCCTTTTTGTAAAGATTGACTAAAATATATCTTAAATAAAAAAGCAAAAGAAATGCCAAAAATAAATTTGATCGTCACATTCTTTCAGCCAATATGCACTGAATTATAAAAAAGGCATTAGACAGTGTAATGGTCACATCCTTCTGCCACCTCCCATCACAGCGAGTACTTTCCAGCATACGATCAGAACAGCAGCCCACAGCCAGGCATTCCCCCACCTGGCAAATACTGTTAAAACATCGGGACATAATAGTAATGACTTTGTAACACAAGCCTTGCCATGGGGAGTCAGGGTACCGTCCACGATCCTGCCGGCAGCATTGACGTGTGCACCACTGCCGGAATTGCTGCACCTGATAAGGGGACGCCTGAACTCTGCCGCCCGGAAAACAGACATTCCCAGATGTTTCATTTCCGCTCTACGGCTGAAAAACCAGCCGTCATTTGAAAACTCAACCATAAGATCAGCACCAAGCTCAATTCCTTCCCTTGCAAGTTCTGCAAAGCCGCTTTCAAAACAGATCAGCGGCTGAACCAAAAAAGTTTTTATCTGTAAAAGCCCCGGACTCTCGCCTCTTGACAGCCAGAGTTTTCCTGCCGCTTTTTCCACCTGTTCAGGGAAAAAATAGGTGGAAAGACTTGTTTCTGAAAAAGGAACTGGAATTCTTTTTCTATAGGCCAGAGTACATTCACCTCCATGAGACATGAAAAAAACAGCACTATACCTGGCATCCATTTTCTGTTCCACAATTTTCCTTTCATCTACCCTGTGGATCACCGGAGCTTCCATGGAGGGAATGTCCTCTTTACCGTGCAGTAAAACCGGAATTTTAAGATGCTCCAACTTTGACTTGAGCCCGCTTTTTTCAAATTCCTCCGAACGGCAGTCAAACCTTGGAAGCTCTGGAAACACTAGAAGATCCGCACCCATGACAACATCCCGATATTTGATCAGAGCTTGCAGACAAAAGGCCTCATCGGTTTTGAAATTATCAAGACCTTTCAAATCCCAGCGGACGGGAACACCGGGCTGCACCGAAGCCACACTCAGGCTCTGACCCTGGACTGCCTGCAAATCCCGGTTAAACAGAGAAATCCGCCAGGTACCATATGCCAGAACCGAAACCAATAGAATTGAAAGGTAAAGAAGGCTCACCCCAAGTGCTTTGAACTCACGCTGCCTGACCCAAAAAAACACATCCGATGCCAGACAGTTAATCCAGATCAGACAAAAACAGATCAGCAGCTCTCCTCCAAGATCGGCAATCTGGATGAACTCCGTCCAGAAAACCACAGTCACCGTCCAGGAAACCGGAAAAAGAGCAGGACGCAGATAAATCAGCAGGGTCAGAAGACTGGCACAAAACAGCGGACTTGCCGCAGCACTCCTCCGGTTCATCCAGCCACATACAGCCCCAAACAAAGCAAAGGGAATCCCCTGATAAAACCAGATCGCAGCCAGGGAAAGCCAGGACTGCCAGAAAGCTGGATCCATAAGGCTTTCCATGGCATTCAGCAGCCAGAAGGTGCCCGAAGCCCAGCTAACGGTTCCAAAAATCCAGCCTGCCGTCAACCCCTTCAGGATTCCAGTTTTGTCCCCATGCCGCAGCATATGAACCAACGGCACAAGGACAATAGAGCAAAACCAGGGAGCCTTTTCAAATGGAGAAAAAACGCCAAGCACCACAGCAGCACCCAAAAGGCAGCCGAATTCCAACCACTTCGTCATGTAACAGTTCAGCCTTAACGACATGTATTATGCCATAATAAGAATATTCTATTAAAATACCGTGTTGAAGAGTCCATTGTTTACACCACTATATTGCCACTGACAACATAGTTGCCAGAATTAAAAAATATCCATCAGTTTTTGTAACTATTCAGCTAAAAAAATGAAAAGAATGTTGCATAATAAATTTATTATGCATGTCTTATGCCTGTCCACTGTTTTTATTTTATTTCCCCAACACCTAATCCACAAGGGAAAAGGGGGAAGAAGTTTACTATTTATTTAATGAATTTTTGCTTAAGTTAAGTATACTGTCCACCGAATTCCACCCGAATTCCAAATATTGACATTTTGACATATTCATAGGCTGCAACTAAAATAATAAGCATAAATACAAAATCAAAAGGAGCTAACATGCTTATTACAATCGATAAAAGGGGCAGCATCAATCTGCCGGCATCCTTAAGAAAGGAAATGGGTCTGGAACCAGGAAGTCACCTTGAAGTAAATATTGAAGACGGCGGGTTTATAACAATTTACCCGGTTGAAATTTACAGAAAAATACGACTTAGCGAAAAAGGTCTTTCAAAACTTGAAGAAGCAAGAGAATCTGGAACAGAAAATCTTCCTGACTGGTTTGAAAAGGATTTGAATGATGCCGGAACTGATTTACAGTAAAAAATTTATTTCAGACTTAAATACATTTAAAAACCGAAAGGATTTAAGAAAAAAAATAGCAAAAGCCTTGAAGTTTCTGGAACAAAATCCTCATCACCCGGGATTAAAGATTGAAAGAATAGTAAATGATCCTTTTGCCTGGTCAGCCAGAATAGACAAACGGTATAGAATATCTTTCGAACCCTTATCTTACATCAATGAGACTTCTCCTGACTGGTCTTTCAAAATAAAAATTCTTCCAATACTTGACCACGACGACCTTTATAAAACACCGAGATAAGCAGCCTTGATGTTTAAAAGGCTCATTTTCCCCCCTGAAAAACATCTGTTTAAGAACTGAAAGAGGTGCTTTTTAAAAGCTTTTTGATTTTAGAGGTTCCCCGCTTGACCCCACCCCTGCGTATCCCCCAAAAATTGTTGAACACAATAAAGATAATGAAGTGATTATACAAAAATTGACAATATTTGAATAATTGCTATCCTTTTGTATAAGACTCCTTCTTGTAAGAAGAATAGAAATGTAAAAAGTACAGTTTGCGAGGAGAGGAAAATGCATATTTCATTAACACCTGAGCTGGAAGCAGGTATTAAACAAAAAATAGAATCCGGCTATTACAACAATGCCAGTGAAGTTATTCGTGAGGCCTTACGGTTCTGGGAAAAAAATGAAGAACTTGTTCAACTAATGAAACTTGAAGCCTTGAAAAAACGCCTTGAAGCAGGTGAGTCACAGGCTTTAAGAGGTGAATTTGTAAGGCAGTCTGTGACAGAAATTATTGCTGAGGCTAAAAATGGGTGAATACCGCCTAACCCCGGCAGCAAAATCTGATTTAATAAATATATGGAACTATACATCTGAAAAATGGGCCGTAAAACAGGCTGAAAAATATCTCCTTGATATAGAACAAAAACTGGAAAGACTTGCATCAAATCCCAATATGGGAAAGGTTAGACCTGAAATTAAAGAAGGTTACTACTCTTTTCCTGTTGAAAAGCATGTTGTTTTTTACCTTATACTAGAAAATTATATAGCTGTAATACGTATTCTTCATGGCAAAATGGATATTGATAAAAATCTCATTCTTTAAAAAATAACGAGTTTTTTTGAAATTCAGGAAACACAAGATCCTTTTTTAATAAGATGCTGCAAAAAAACTGTATCATGTTTCAGGAATTACCCAAAGTTATATAAACTGTCCCCAAAATTTATTTCAGTCGGTTATATTGACCAGACCCCGCAGACAAAAGAATATAATATACACTCCCAAGGAGACCTTGGGAGCAAGCAAAAACTCAAAACTCACCACTCAAAACTCAAATAATCAAATAACCAATCACTGTCCGCCTCGCACGGCACGCACGTAATACGTATTAGACTTATTGCCGGGGCCGTGGCCGCTGCCGTAGTCGAAATACACGCGCCACGCATCGACTGCACCGTAGGAATAGGTAGTAGACGACCAGTAATACGACGACATAGTATCAGGAAAAAAATTTGTATCTATTGCAGGGTTATAAGCCGAGTAATCAACTATTGAACCAAGCTCCTTGATATTTGGAAGCCTCCAGTCGCTGTAGCCCGCATAATCAAGGTTTTCACAATATGAAAGAGCGTCTTTCCAGTTCATTTTATTGTCTGCAGTTTCCTTCATCCACATAAGACCGGTTTTATTATCTGTTATTGTACCGTCTCCATTATCAGTAAAATCAGATGAAAAGCACAAACACGGCATTAAAATTAAAATTGCAGCAAACAAAAATATTTTTTTAAATTCCATTTTAAACTCCTGACTTTTTAAATTATAAACAACTAAAGTTTAGCACTTAAAACTCCAGCAACTTTTCAAAATTACCTGCTCATTATGGTTTAAAATTCAAAAAACATTTTAACATATCTGTTTTTTACATATTTACCTGTTTCTTCCTGTTCTATAATTGCAAAATTTCTTTTCATCATAAAAATTTTATTAAAAATTTCTTTTTGCCTCCAGACAGGAAAACCTGACTGATTTTCAAAGTTTTTTTTAGTATTTATTTTTTTTAAACCAAGTGCTTTTTGTGCGAAAAAAGCATCATCATTATAGAGTTCATAGTATTTTCCTACTTTTATAAACAAAATAAACCCTTCAAGTCTCTGCCTGAAAAAATCAAACTGCAAATCAAGAGACCTGAAATTTCCTTTGTATTTAAATTTATCAAACACCCTGTAATTTTTTAAATATAAAAATTTATTAAGCCAGTCATTTTTTTGAAAAACAGAATTTACAAGATTAAATGAATCTGCATGCCTGAAATGGCCAAGATATGACGACAAAGTCTGTTTCAATTCTTTCACTAAATCAGGCCTGGAAAAATAAACAAAAGCTGCTGCGTTTTTTATTTTTTTAATTTTTACAAGTTTATTTTCAAATAAAACAAGCTTATATTTAAGATTATTTAAAATTCTTCTGCGCACAAGAATGTATTTTGGCCTTGTAATATAACCTAAAAAATCTATCCCCTCAGAAACCCTGCCGGTTTTTATAGGATTTTTAATCTCAAGACTTAGCTTTTCTTTTAAAAAGAATTCAATTTTTTCTTTGAAATATAAAAGATGTTGTTCTGACTGAGACAATAATACAAAATCATCAACATAACGGATATAAAATCTGCATTTCAGATTTGTTTTAACAAACTGGTCTAGTTCATTCAAATATACATTGGCAAAAAATTGTGAGGTAAGATTTCCTATTGGCAGCCCCTTATTTTCCGGGATTTTGAAAAGTGACTTATGTGGGGGGATTTTATTTAAATCATTTACATTATCGCCCCTGAATAAAAAATTTTTTGAACAGTCATGAAAAATAATTTTATGCAAAAGATATAATAATGCATCTGCATTTTCCATTTTTTTATTATATAATTTTTTCTCAATTATATTGAAAAGTATATTTTTATCTATACTCATAAAAAAAGACCTTATATCAAGCTGAAGATAGAAGCCCGGAATTTTACAGCTTTTTGTAGTTTTCATCATAAAAGACTGAAGCCTTTTTACTGCAAAATGAATCCCCTTGCCCGGCCTGGAAGCACAGGAATCAAAAATAAAAGCGGGTTCATAAATTTTTTCAAGTTCCCTTACAACAAGATGATGAATAATTCTGTCACGAAAATCTGCGGCAAAAATTTCCCTTAGTTTTGGCTGATGAGTTATAAAGCAGACAGAGCGTGACGGCAAATATTTTCCTTTTTGAATCTCACATGCAAGATCATAAATATTGTCTGCAGATTCAAACTCAAACTTCTGGGTATTAAGAGCACCTCTTTTCCTTTTTCTGCAGTCTTTATATGCATTATACAAAGACTGGAAAGAAAACAAAGAACACTTTCCGCCTCGCACGGCACGCACGTAATACGTATTAGACTTATTGTTGTTGTTGTCGTTGCCGTTGTTGAAATTCACGTGCCACGCATTGTCTGTATTGTTTGAATTGGTAGTAGACGACCAGTAATACGACGACATATCACCGTTCCAGTTTGCGAGTTTTTAATTTTTTCATTTTAACTCCACCAAAAGCTGAAATTTCAACTTTTTGAATAATAATGCCTTATAAAAGGCCGGAACGGCACACAGTGTTTGTCTGCACACCTGAATGAAACAAAATAAAACATTTATATCCAAACAGTTCCGGCAAATATCTATTTCTTTGTGCTCTTTAGCCATCCCTCACTCTGTCTGCATAACAAAACCGCCATTGATATTGAATGCTGAAAAGAATTAAAATTATTAAAGGCCTTTGCTTCCTTACAAAAAACAAGCATTGTTTTTTGCATATCGCATAAAATCACAAGTTCTTTTAAATGCTGTTTTTTATCATATTCTGAGTTTACCCTTATTATCTGCATTAATATTTTCCTGGATAAATCTCTTAAATCCTGACCCAAAGTATACTTATGGTATCTTGAAAAATTTTTTACAATTTCTTCAAGATACAAAGCAAGATCCATTGCTTTTTTAAATATTGGTAAATGTTCATAATATGCCATGATTTTTTCTTTGCATTTAATAATAGAAAGTAAAATGCACTTACGCTCTATTATTCAAAATTTCAAATAATCAAATAACCAATCACTGTCCGCCTCGCACGGCACGCACGTAATACGGACTAGACTTATAGTAGTCGCCGTCGTAGCCGTAGTAGAAATTCACGCGCCACGCACTGCCTGTATAGTTCGAATAGGTAGTAGACGACCAGTAATACGACGACATAGTATCAGGGAAAAAATTTATATCTATTGCAGGATTGTACCTTCCATAATCAACAATAGACCTAAGCTCTTTTACAGTCGGCATACGCCAGTCAGAATAACCCCCAAAATTTGAACCATTAAGCTCGGCTATAAACACATTCTGAGCATCATACCAAGTGTATGTGTTATCTTTATCATGAACAGAACCATCATCAGTTTTAACCTCCCAGATAAGACCTGTTACATTATCTTTTACCATTACCCAGTTTTGTGCAGAGTCTGGAAGTTCTTTTCCGTTTGAATCCAGCTTAGTGTATGAAGGATTCTTCCAATACTGGTAGTTTGCGTCCTGACCGAAATAGTCTTCGCCCTGGGAAGTACAGGTTATTTCATTACCTGATTCATCATAGCACTTTGTCTGGCCGGTATCAGGAATTAGAGAATATGATACTGGAAATGTGGCATTAAATTCAACCTCATCCGGCTGACTGTCTTCATATCCATCACTGACAACAAGCTCAAAAATATAAGAACCTGAAATATCAGTTTCAAACAAAGGTTTTTTCAATGTAGCACTGTTTAAATTAGCCTTGCTACCAACTGGTTTGGACTTTAAAGTCCATAGATATGATAATATGTCTCCATCAGAATCATAACTTTTGCTGCCATCAAGCTGAACTGAAGCATTTAAAGGTACTGTTGCAGAGTTTCCGGCATCTGCAACAGGTTTTGTATTAGTTTTATCTGTGTTTTCTTTATTAGTATCATCATTTTTTCCACTCCCACCACCCCCACAGGCTGATATAAAAAAAAGACATAATAAAAATACGACAATTTTCAGATAATTATTTTTTTTAAAAGAATACATACCATCTCCCCTATATTTGCAATCATATACGAATCTTTATTCACTTTTAAAATCCATACAAAAAACGCAGCACAAAAATGACTTTTAGCAAAACAAATAGAAATCTTATAATTTTGATTAAATTTTTTAATAAAAAGAGATTGGACAATTGTCAACCACTTAATCAGGTTAAATAAAAATGAATTTGAAATAAACTTATTTAATACCGACAAATCAAAAGTTTATCTAAAAATTTAATTTTACAGGAAAATAGCTGTAATATTTAATTCCCAGGAGTTTTACCCTAATCAGAAAGTTGAAACCTTTTTTACCAAAATCTCAAAAAAACACAAAATCAAACCCCGCCAAAACCACCGCCACCAGGAGTTTTAACAACAATTTTATCTCCGGCAGACAAAGAAACAGTCTCTGAATATTCTGCCTTATAAATTTCGCCATTTTTATAAACCAGAATATTTTCGCCTGTTTTGCCGCTTTTGCAGGACTCTATTCCGTGTGAAGGATAAACCCTTTTTTACTCGCTCCCAAGGTCTCCTTGGGAGCGTTCAGTTCATGAAAAAAGTTTTAGTTTTACTTGAGGAAGGATTCAAAATTGTAAATGACAAGACATGCAAAAAGTTAATAAAAAAAATAAACTTACAAGAAGAGATATTTTGAGATGAAGAGACTGTTACAGTGGTATAATCTAGCGTTAAGTCAATTGAAATAAGCTATAATTAGACTTATTGAGAAAGGTAAATATAAAATTTAGACTTTTCTGACTTTCCAGTAATCAGGATCACGATGTAAATTCATTACGGCTAGAATAAATATATAGTTTTTCTCTAAAGAATATAGAACCCCATAAGGGAATCTTTTTACAAGGGCTCTTCTTACATCCTCATCAATTATTGACCAGGATTCTGGGTGAGTAAGTATCAGCCGGATAGTAGAATGAACTTCTAAAGCAAACTCTCTGCCTAAATTATTTCTGCAATCATTGTAATAATCTATAGCATTATTAAGTTCTTTTTCGGCTTCAGGATGAAATATAAATCTCATCAGGAGAGTCTATCCCAAATATTATTAAAAACCTCCTCTCCATCCCTGCCTTTTACTTTTCCCGACTTGAGTTCGGAAAGCCTTTCTTTGGCTAAAGAAGCCCATTTTTTATCTATATCGGAAGATGGAACATTAAGGCTTTTTAAAACAGTTTCCACAACCTGCATTCTTTCTTCTACAGGAAGAGAAATTACTTCTGAGATTAAATCTTTTGTATCCATTTTGCACCAATTTAAAAAGTATCGTTATCTTTTAAAACTATAAAAGCTAAATTATAAAAATTCAAGTTCCATAATTTAACATATTGATTTTAAAGTAATATTACAAAAGTTTTATCCAAGCTACTTTCCAAAAAACGTAAAATCAAATTTCACCAAAACCACCGCCGCCAGGAGTTTTAACAACAATTCTATCTCCGGCAGACAAAGAAACAGCCTCTGAATACTTTGCCTTGTAAGTATTTCCATCCTTATAAACCACAATATTTTCGCCTGGTTTTCCGCTTTCACCGGACTCTATCCCGTGGGGAGGATAAACCCTTTTATTTGTAAGAAAAGAAACGTCCATATTTTCATTGAATTTTATTACTCGTTTTACTCCGCACCCACCGCAAAATTTTCCTTTTCCTCCGCTGTTTTCTCTTATGGAAAACTCTTCTAAAATAACCGGAAGTCTTGATTCCATGATTTCAGGATCTGTAATAAGGGAATTTGTCATGTGTGTATGAACTGCATCTGCTCCGTTGAATCCATTGCCTGCGGGTGCACCTCCGCAGATTGTTTCATAGTATTGATAGTCTTTGTTTCCAAAGGTTATGTTGTTCATTGTTCCCTGTGAAGACGCAAGTATTTTTAAAGCTGAAAAAAGTAGATCACATATTACCTGTGATATTTCAACATTTCCTGCACAAAGGGCAGAGTTTTCAGGAGGTGAAAGAATGGAACCTTTAGGTATTATAATATCAACAGGTTCAAGGCATCCTGAATTTAGAGGAATATCATCATTTACTATTGTTCGCAGTACATACAAAACTGCGGCCTTTGTAACTGCTTCCGGTGCATTGTAATTATCTTTTGAAGCCTTTGAAGTTCCTGAAAAATCGATTTTGAGCCTGTTCTGATTTTTAGAGATTTTAACCTTTATTACAGACTCGTTATCAAGCTTTATTTCAAAAGAGCCTGGATTAATATAGTCTATCTTTTTTTCAACAGAATTTTTCGCATTAATTCTTATAAATTCCATGTATTTTATTATTGTTTCAAGACCGTAATCCGAAACTGCCTTTTCAAGACTTTTTATACCTTTTGTATTTGCTGCAACCTGTGATTTTATATCTGAAATATTGGAGTCGGGGTTTCTACACGGATATTTTGAATCAAGAAGTATTTTTCTTAATTTTTCCTCAAGAAAAGTATAATTTTCAAATATTTTAACATTGTCTAATATTACTCCTTCTTCCATAAGAGTTTTACTGTCTGAAGGCATTGATCCTGGGCTTATTCCTCCTATATCGCTGTGATGACCTCTTGATGCAACAAAAAATAATAACTTGTCTTTGGCTTTATCAGTATTTTTAATCATTGACTCAAACACAGGAGAAATAACAGTAAGGTCTGGAAGATGGGTTCCGCCTTTTAAAGGATTATTTGAAACAAAAATATCTCCGGGACTTATATTTTTTACATTGTTTAAAAGACCTGTAACAGAAGATTCCATGGAACCTAAGTGAACAGGAATATGGGGAGCATTTGCAACAAGGTTTCCTTTAGAATCAAAAACCGCACAGGAAAAATCTTTTCTCTCTTTTATGTTTACCGAATATGCTGTTTTTTCAAGAGTTATTCCCATTTCCTGTGCAATGTATGAAAAAAGGGAGTTAAATATTTCAAGATAAACAGGATCTGGATTTTCAAGATCTATTTTTTGAGTAATATCTTTCTTAATATTTTTATCTTTTGTAAGAATAAGGTTTCCTGATGGTTTTACCTGTGCTGCCCAGCCTTGTAAAACAAGAGTTGTACCTGTTTTTTCAGTAATTATTGCAGGACCGCTTATTTTAAAACCCGGAATAAGATTTTCCCTTTTATATATGTCTGTATCAAGGTAGTTATCTTTAAAAAAAACTTTTACTCTTTTTTCAGGCTTTGGTTCTGATGCTGAAAAGTCTGTATTAAATTTGGGGATAATAGATTTTTCAATTATTTCAAGAGATATTGAAGATATAACAAGGTTTTGGCTTTTTCTTAAAAAACCGAAAAGAAGCCTGTGATTTGTGTTAAATTCTTCTCTTATTTTTTCTATACTGCCTGAATAATTTACAACAACCGGAATATCGCTTCCCTGATATTTTAAAAGAATTTTTTTGTTTATAATGTCTGGCTTTATGTGCTGAGAAATTAAAAGTTCGTTTAAAAGATTTTCAAATTCCTTATCTGCAAGTTCAAGATTTTTATTATCAAGGCTTATGTTTAAAGACTTTTCAATAACCTTAGACTTGTCTGAAACTCCAATTCCATATGCAGACAATACTCCTGCATATGGATGAATAAGTATTTTTTCCATAGAAAGAATATCTGCAATTTCGCAGGCATGCTGACCGCCTGCACCTCCAAATGAACAGAGAATATATTTTTTTGCATCACGTCCTTTTTGAAGGGATATTTTTTTTATTGCAGATGCCATTTTTTCAGATGCGATTTTTAAAAAACCCGAAGCTATTTCCTGCTCTGTCATTGACTGTCCTGTTGAATTATAAATACTTTGTTTAAGTTTACTAAATTTTTCAACAAGGATTTCTGTGTCTGGTTCCTGATCAAAATTATTACCAAAAACCTTTGGAAAAAACTCTTTTCTGATTCTTCCAAGAAAGAGGTTGCAGTCTGTAACAGTAAGAGGACCGTTGTTTCTGTAACATGCAGGACCTGGATCTGAACCTGCGGAATATGGACCGACCCTTAGTTTTTCGCCATCAAAATCTGCAATACTTCCGCCTCCTGCTGCAACTGTGTGAATGTCCAGCATTGGATAGAATATTTTAACGCCTGAGACTTCGGTTTCATAAACCCGTTCAAATTCTTTACTGTAATGGGAAACATCTGTGGATGTTCCGCCCATATCAAAAGATAAAAGCTTTGATTCATTTTCAAGTTCGCATGCTTTTACAGCTCCTGCAATACCTCCGGCAGGACCGGATAATATGCTCTCTTTTCCCATGAATATATCAGAGCTTACAAGACCACCTCCCGAGTGCATGAAAAGGATTTTATCGGAAAGTTCTTGTCTTTTGCTTTCATTACCTTTTAAAAGCTCGTTTATAAAATTATTGGTATATTCCTTTAAAACAGGGGTCAGGTATGAATCTATACAGGTTGTATCTCCCCTTCCTGTTATTTTTATTACGGGAGCTGATTTATGTGATGGGAAAATATAGTCAAAATTAAATTCTTTTAAAATTTCTGCAATTTTGTTTTCAAAATCAGGGTGTTTGTATCCATGCATTAAAACTATTGCACATGATCTTATTCCGTTTTCATATGCCTTTTTAATTTCTGATCTCAGATAATTGGTGTCTATATCAGAAATAATATTTCCGTTTTTATCTGTTCTTGCACTTGTTTCTATTACTTTTTCATATATTTTTTCAGGTTTTATAATATTTAAGGCAAAAAGATCGGGGCGTTTCTGGTTTCCTATGGCAAAAATATCTTTGTAGCCTTTGTTTGTAATAAGAAGGGTTTTTGCACCTTTTCTTTCCAAAAGTGCATTTGTGGCAACTGTTGTTCCAAGGCGGATCTGCTTTATTTTTGAAGAATCAACAGGATCAAAGTCTTTAGTTTCAAGCTTTTGTCTTATGGCAAAAACGGCTGCATCATTATATTTTCTTTTATTTACAGAAAGATATTTATCTATGAACACCTGATTTTTTGGTGAAATTGAAACTATGTCTGTAAAAGTACCGCCTCTGTCTATCCAGAATTCCCACATAAAACTTCTTTCTGATTATTTCACAACCAATAATTATTCCTGAAATAATTTTAATTTAAAATCATCTTATAAAAAGCATTGCTGATTTTTCCGGTTTTTTCTCCGCTTCGTTTTCCCTGTTCAATAAACATTTGTCTTATTTCATAGTCAGGCTGATTCAGAGAACATCCGCCTATCATCAATTGTGCTGCACTGCCTTTAAAAAGATCAAAACTTTCAGCTGCCCTTATTTTAATTGAAGAATCTTTTATTTCTGGAAAAGCAAGAACAAGTTTAAAGGCTTTTTGAACATCAAGATGCCTGCTTCCTAAAATATATTTAAGATAAAGCCCTGAAAGCCCTCTTTCTTCAGGTTCAGAATTTATTAAACGGTCAACAAGTTTGAGCATACTTTCTTTTGAGTCATAAAGACACAAATATTGGGTAATGAGAGCAATTACTCCAGGGTTGCTTGTTTCATCAAGCATATCTGTTAAAATTTCTTCTGCAGAATCACCGGATAAAATAAGATTCCATAATAGCGTTTCCTCGTTTCCACCCTGTTGAAACCTTGTCAAAGAACCATACCAGTTCATAACAGGAACAATTGTTTTGCTGCTGTAAAATTTTCCAAGGCAGGGAAAAATATCTTTTATATTTTCTTTTCCAGGATTTTCAAGAAGCTCTATAAAATCATCCATTGAACTTAATTTGCATCCCATATAAGGCAAATATTCTTTTTCTACAAGTCTGCAAGTGCTAATGGTTTTACTCCGAAAACCCTCTCTCATCATCCTGAATGTCTGAAGTGTTTTATAATTGTAATATAAAGGATTTTCACTTTCATCGTAATAATCCCACAAATGCCATCCCCAGCCTATGATAATGGCAATAAAAATAACAAGACCCAGTGCAAAATAGCTTCTTTTTTCAGGATTATTATTTGTATTTTCTAAAACCTTATCCGGCTTTTCAAATAAAACTTCTTCTTTTTGTTTAAATTTAGAAAAAATTATACCGCAATGAATACATTCAATATTTTCTTCCTGCTCAAAACCGCATTTTGGACATTTAATCATATTTTTGGATGATGGTTCAGAAACAAGAGAAAGCTTTGACAGGGATTCATTTTCATTTTCTTCTTGTGTCTTGATTTGACATATAATGCCGCCCTGCAAAAATTTTTCCTGATAGCGTTGTGCCTCTGCAAGATCTAGTTCCCGTTTTATTACAAAGGAATTTCCTGCAAAAAATTTTTTTAGAGCCGGATCATTTAATTTAAAATTTTGCTTAAGCCAGGCTTTTACTTCATCCAAATTCAAATTTTCTATAAATTTGCCGCTGAATACAACATTGTATTTTTTAGTATTTTTTTTCATATCTCCCATAAAGCCCGCCATTGCTTTGAATTAAAAAAGATATCAGCTAAAAATCTGGAAAAAATGTACTTTTGATTTCAGACATATGAAAAAATTTGCCAAGTATCTGAAAGGAAAAGACTTTAAATAATTAATACATATTTTTTATCATTGCAAAACAATTTCAAAGCAAAAAAGAGTCCTGAAAAGCTTGCTGCCTGGTCAAATGATAAATATTTTAAAATAATGCTTGAAATTACCTCAGACAAATAAATTTATTATGCTTTTTTATATGAAAAAACCTCAAACTATTTGAATCTGAACCCTGAAACATCAGCCGTCATATAAACAGCACCATCACCGTAATAATCCGGAACATCAATATCTTTACATGGCACAAAACCTTTTTTAAGCCAGAAAGAAACAGCATGCTTTAATGCAACAAGAGACAAAGACCGATATCTGTATTTTTCTGCTGCTTTAAGTGTTTCATTAAATAAAATCTTAGAAAATCCCATGTTCCTGAACTTTTTATTTACAGCAATATCATGAAGGTGAAGATTTGAAGACTTGTAAACCTTTGTTTCCGGCTTGAGCATT
>Ga0265295_1001201_pt1 | contig 46845 bp, 37 predicted proteins | sample Munlansysbiofilm_FD_192503 | JGI IMG/M metagenome (GOLD analysis project Ga0265295, IMG submission 192503) | Leachate microbial communities from a municipal landfill in Southern Ontario, Canada - Methane capture system biofilm | ecosystem: Engineered > Solid waste > Landfill > Unclassified ...
GAGACCGTGGTGAACGGCGAACGCGCCGCCTTCAACACCATGATCTACTCCGAGTCCGAGATCGAGCGCATCGTTCGAGTGGCCTGCGAGATCGCCCGCAAGCGCGGCAAAAAGCTGTGCTCCGTGGACAAGGCCAACGTGCTGGACGTGTCCCGCCTGTGGCGCGAGGTGGCTATCCGCACGGCGGCGGAGTACCCGGACGTTGCGCTTTCGCACATGTACGTGGACAACGCGGCCATGCAGCTCATTCGCGATCCCTCGCAGTTCGACGTCATCGTGACCGAGAACCTGTTTGGCGACATCCTCTCCGACGAGGCCTCCATCATCACCGGTTCCATCGGCATGCTGCCTTCGGCCTCCATGGGATCGGGTGGGCCCGCGCTGTTCGAGCCCATCCACGGCTCGGCCCCGGACATTGCCGGTCAGGACATCGCCAATCCCCTGGCCACAATTCTGTCGGTGTCCATGATGCTCCGCTTCGCCTTCGGCCTTGAAAAAGAGGCCGCGGCCATCGACGCGGCGGTCAAGACCGTGCTGGCCAAGGGCTATCGCACCGGGGACATTTATGTCGGGGAAGGAGAGAAGGTCGGCTGCTCCGCCATGGGCGCGCTGGTGCTGGACGCGATCTGAACTTCCTGGCGCGCACCCTGTTGTGCAACGCCTTGAAATGTGGAAATGTCGGGCAGGTCATGTATGGCCTGCCCATTTTTTTTGCAAGGAGCACAAGGTGATCGAAGAGCTGTTGGCCGAGAACGGATTTGTCCCGGACATTGATGACGATGCGTTTGGCGAGGCGTACGAACGCTGTCCGGCGGTCCAGAAATCGGTGATCAAGAACGCGGTGAGCTTTGCCTATGCCCTGGCCCAGAACGGCACAGAGCCGGTCATGCAGACCCGGCGGCTCAGTCACGTGGAACACTCCTTCAGCTGCGAGCGGCTGGAGTGGGCTTTTTTTGCGATGGACCTGCGCCGTTTTCCCCTCCCGGCCCTTTTTTCCGCCATGGTCCAGGCCCTGGTGGCCAAGGTCGGGGGAATCGTCGTGCACGTCAGCGGTCCGGTGACCGACCCGTTTCTGTTCGGGTGCGATTTTCTGTCCGTGCAGCAGGTCTTCAGCTCTGACCCGCGACCGCTGGTCGAGCTTCTGGCCGGCAGCGGCCCCGGTATATGCATTGATCTGGCTGGAATCAACCTTGATTATCCCAGGACGCTGCGCCCTGATCCGGCAGGATACGGGGTGGAACTGGCCATCCCCGACAGCGAATACGTCCAGGCCTACAGGGCCGTCACCTCCGATGTGTCCGTTGTCGGCCGGCCCTACATCAGCTACGGTGGCGAACCGGGACAGGCGCCGGTAGTCATGGCCGAGAGGTTGCTTGGCTGCTGGGCCTGGGACGTGATCAGCCCGGATACGTTTCGCAAGTTCACTTCCACCTTTTCCTAACCCGATTTGATTCAAAGCCCATGAAAAAAAACGACATCGATTCCTCCACACGAAATATCGGCATCATCGCCCACATCGACGCGGGCAAGACCACGCTGACTGAGCGCCTGCTTTTTTATGCGCACAAGATCCACAAGATCGGCGAGGTCCATGACGGCAACGCGACCATGGACTACCTTGAGGAAGAGCAGAAGCGGGGCATCACCATCACCTCCGCCTGCACTTCCGTGGTTTGGGAAGGCAGTCAGGTCAACATCATTGACACTCCCGGGCACGTTGATTTCAACGTCGAGGTGGAACGCTCCCTGCGAGTTTGCGACGGCGCGATCGTCGTCTTCTGCGGGGTCAACGGCATCGAGTCCCAGAGCGAGACGGTCTGGCGGCAGGCCCGCAAGTACGGGCTTCCGAGGCTCGTTTTCGTGAACAAGACCGACCGCCCCGGCGCCGATTACTGGAAGGTGGTCGCGGATATCCAGGCCCGCCTCGCGGTCAGGCCGCTGCCGGTGACGGTGCCGTCCGAATGCGTGGAGGGCGGGGTGCTGCATCTTTTGCGCGGCAAGGTCCTTGTCTTCGATGCGACCGATCAGGGCGCGACGGTGCATGAGTTTGATCCAACGGACGGGGACCTCGAGCTGCTTGAAGCCAGGCGTAAGGAACTGACGGAAGCCGTGGCCGATTTCGACGAGCTGATCATGGAGCGCTACCTGGCTGACGAAGCCATTGGCGAGACCGAGCTGAGGACGGCCCTGCGCAAGGCGACCCTGACCGGGCAGGCCGTGCCGATCTATTGCGGCAGCGCGCTCAAGAACATTGGCGTGCAGCCGCTTATGAACGGGATCGTTCATTTTTTGCCATCTCCGGATGAATCGCACTCCCATGCCCACGTGCTGCGGCGCATGGAGGAGCAGAACGTGCGCGCGGATCAGTTCGTGGGCTTTGTCTTCAAGGTTCTCTTCGAGGGCGCGCACAAGAAGATTTTCATGCGCGTCTACAACGGCCGCATCGGCGAAAACAGCGCGGTGTACAATTCCCGGCTGGAGCGCTTTGAAAAGATCCACAAGCTCTACACGGTGCACGCCAACCGGTACGAGCCCATTCCCGAGGCCAAGACCGGCGAGATCGTCCTGGCCACGGGACTCAAGGAATGCATCACCGGAGACACGCTTTTTTCCGGCAAGGCCACGTTGCGCCTTGAGAACATCGACATCATCCAGCCGGTCCTGAACGTGGCCCTGGTGCCGGGCAGCGCCAGTGATACGGACAAACTTCAAGCTTTACTTCAAAGATATTGCATCGAAGATCCGACCCTGCAATCTTTCACGGACGAGGACACGGATCAGCTCATCGTGGCGGGCCTTGGCGAGCTGCACCTGGAGGTGGTTCTGGAGCGGCTGCGCTGTGAGAGCGGGGTGACCTTCCGCTACGGCAACCCGCAGGTCATTTTCCGTGAGACCATCGCCGCCGATGCGACGGCCGAGGGAAGCTGCCGCAAGCTCATCGGGGATCAGCAGCACCGCGCCCTGGTCCGGGTCATGGTGCGTCCGGCCGCGCGCGGTCAGGGCAACCGCTGCGTCACCGAACTGCCGGCCACGAATCACACGGACATCGCCCTGAAGGCCATGGAGGACGCGCTGCAGGCCGGAATGCTCCAGGGGTGCCTGGTTTCCGACGTTGAGGCGACATTGCTTGAAGTTGCCCATTTCGAGGATGGACTCACGGATCTGGGCGTGCGCATGGCTGCGCTGGAGGCCATGAAATCGGCTCTGGTCAAGGCCTCGCCGGTCCTGCTCGAACCGATCATGGACGTGGAGCTGCGCATGCCGCAGGAATATGTTGGCGACTGTGTCAATCTGCTTGGAGCAAAGAACGCGCGCATCCTTGATGTACGCACCTCGGATTACGAGTCCGGCATCACGGCCACGGCCCCCATGCGCCAGCTCTTCGGCTTCTCGACGGAACTTCGGTCCCGGACCAAGGGCAAGGCGTTCTATTCACTGGTTTTCAGCCGGTATGACGTGGTGGGGTAGAAGCTTTCCCAGGAAAAGTGACTTTGTCTGGATGACCGGACTGCCTTCGTCAATTTTTAATTACATGACGTGGTTGGACACAGCGTGAAGCAAATCGGAATCGAAAAAGTCGTGACGAAAGTCAGCATGGAGAAGCAGCCAAGCGATTTCTCCTACTGGATTGCTCAGTCATATTCCGTGAGGATTGAAGCCCTCGAAGAGATCCGGCGGGAGTATCATCAATGGAGGTACGGTGCTGAACCCAGATTTCAAAGAGTTTATTCAATCACTCAGCGATAACCAGGTTCGGTATCTGGTCGTGGGGGGCTATGCAGTCGCTGTCCACGGCTATCCCCGCTACACCAAGGACCTGGATGTCTGGATCGAGATGACCCGTGAAAATGCGGAGAAGCTCGTCAAGGCCCTGGAGGATTTCGGATTCGGTTCCCTGGACTTGACTGCCGACGATTTTCTGGTCCCAAGCCAGATAGTGCAACTCGGGTATCCGCCCAGCCGTATCGACCTTCTCAATGTTCTTTCCGGGGTTGATTTTTCCGAGTGCCATGCTGCACGCATGCAGATCATCCTCGATGGCATTGCTGTCGACTTTATCGACATTGAGAACCTGAAGAAAAACAAGCGGTCAACCGGACGGTTCCAGGATTTGGCCGATCTCGAAAATTTGAAATGAGAAGCTGAAATTTCAATAGAGATTGTCAGAAATCTTTGTCCGGCTTGTTCGGGCTGAAGATGCGTTCAAACAAAAAAAAAGCCCCTGATCCACAATGAGATCAAGGGCTTTTTTGCTGTCATGGGCGCGCTGCCGAAAAAGGAGCGAGTCCGCGCCTACTGCACCTTTTCGATCGGGTAATCCAGGCCCTTCCATCCGAAGATGCCGCCGGGGAAGCGGTAGACGTTGTTGTAGCCGAGTTTCTTGGCCCAGAGCGCGCCGTTGTGGCTGCGCGTGCATTTCACGAAGCCGCAATAGACCACGATGGTCTTGTCCTTGTCGGGGCCGAGCATGGCCTCGAAGTCGGCCTGGGACTTGCCGCCGGTCTCCTTGTCGTCCCATTCCTTCATGTCCGGAATGGGGAACAGGAACTGCAGCGCTCCGGGAACGTGTTCCTTCTTGTAGCTGTCTTCGTAGGGCATGGTGTCGATGATGACCATGTCCTTGCCCTCGTCCATCATCTTCTTCAGTTCCGCACCCGTGATCAGGCCGTAGCCGGCTGCGGTGGTGTCACGGAACAATTTTACTGCCTCGGCTTCCTTGGTGACTTCGGCCTCGAACTTGGAATCGAAGAGGGCGAAGGAGGGGCTTGCAACGAGCAGGTAAAGCAGGGTCACAACGAGGACGGTGATTTTCTTCATGCAGTTTCTTCCTTGGAGATAAAGGTTTTGATGGATCGGTAATGGTCGGCGAAAGTGCCTGGGCGCACGCCCATGACCTTACGCCACGCATACAGTGTTGCCGCGCATCCGAGCATGATCAGATCCCTCCACAGCGCGTCGCGAATCCCTGCAAAGGCCTCGCCCTCGGGGTCCCCGGGGCCGTAGCAGCCGCAGTCGATGTCCAGGCCCATGTGCATCCCGTAGCCGAGGACGGCGATGAACATGAGAATCATGAAGGTGATGAGGCCAAGGCTGCCCCGAATATCGAAAATGAGCGCCACCGCGCCCATGATTTCGAGGAGGGGCAGGAAAACGGCCACGGGCAGGATCAATGGACCCGGCAGGATGCCGAAGGCGTCGATGGTCACGGCAAAGGTCATGGGGTCCAGAATCTTGATGATTCCGGCGGCAAGAAAAGCCAGCGCCAGTGCGACCCGCACTGCGGCATAAGACCAGGATTTCCAGCAAATTGGGATCATGCGATGACTATCTGGCCTGAGGCGGGCTTGCGGTCAAATCGTTATTTTTGATCCGTGGGTCGAAAACGGATCGGGATTATCGATGCGCGCTTCGGAGTACGGCTTTGATGACAGGTTTTCGCGGGCGCAGGCCGGTCGTTGACCGAGGCCGAAGTCAGGTTTCGGAAGGGGAGGCGGGCGGCTCCAGTGCGATGGGCGGCACGTGCGGGGCGAAGTCGCAGGGGGCATGGAACATGATCCATTCGCCGCTGTAGGGGTGATGCAGGCCCAGTTGACTGGCGTGGAGATGCAGACGGTCGCCTTGCCTGGCGTCGCCGTAGAGGTTGTCGCCGATGATGGGATGGCCAAGGCTGGCCATGTGCACCCGCAGCTGGTGGGAGCGGCCGGTGTGGGGGCGCAGCAGGACCAGAGTGCTCTCTTCGGCGCGTTCAAGCACAAAATAGTCCGTCAGGGCCGGTTTGCCCGTGTCGTGGCAGACCATCTGCCTTGGGCGGTTGGGCCAGTCGCAGATGAGTGGCAGATCCACCTGCCCCGAGTCCTCGATCATCACGCCGGTAACCATCGCCAGATAGACCTTGCGGGTCAGGCGATCCTGGAATTGCTGCCGCAGGATCGCTTCGGCCTTGCGCCGCGTGGCCACGACCAGCACCCCCGAGGTGCCAAGGTCCAGGCGATGCACGGCCTGAGCCCCGGGATGGATTTCGCGCACCCGCGACAGAACCGAGTCCAAAAGCTCCGGAGTGCGTCCGGGTACGGACAAAAGGCCGCCCGGCTTGTTGACCACGATCATGTCCCGGTCTTCATGGATGACGGTCAGCCGGGGTTCGGTCGGAGGATTGTAGTCCAGGGGGGTGAGGGTCATGATGCGGCTGAGCCCTGCGCGGGAAGGGCGTCCTGATCTGTCGGGGCTTCCATGGCCGCGTCGATTCCGCTCATGGTCTCATCCGGTACGGCCGCGCAGGCCATGAGGGGGAACAGGAGTGCCTTCGGGCGGAAACAGGGCGTCACTGCAGAATCTCCGGAGACTCGGCGGTGGGTTCGAACACGCCAAGCTGATCGAGCTGCCAGCCGACATCCTTGCCGATCATCTTCTTCTTGCGCACGGTGATCCACCAGATTCCCTTCCATTGCCATCCGGGAATGGACATGACGTAGGTGGCCTGGCGTTGCAGGGATCTGGCGATGAGATCGACAGTGTCTTCCAGGCGTTCCTGCGGGGTGAGTCCGGTGCGTCTTTCCAGCGTGGCGCGGCCCTGCAGGTGCAGTCCGAGCAGGTCGGTCAGCCCGTTTCCGGGAAAGCTCTGGATGAAGGCTCCGGGTACTGCGGGCAGGGTGTGGGCGTCCGGCGCGTTGGTGGTCGTCACGCCGGTCTTGTCGTCATAAATGGTGACCAGTTCCACGAAGTGCTTGCCCATCCCGTAATATAAAACCAGATAGGTTTTCTCCGCCGCGTTTTTCCAGGTCCGGCAAAACAGGGCCTGATCCTTGGATGCGATCTGGAAGTCGAACATGATATCGTCGTCGAACCCATGCTCGCGGGCCCAATCTTCAGCCTGGCGCAGCGGCTGGCGCAGCTCCTGATCCGAGGGCACGTGCGAGCGCGGGACCATTCGCTCCCGGGGAGAGGACAGCGCATCGACGGTGATGCGCATGATCTTGACGGACAGAAACCAGGCTCCAATGAGGATGCCTAGCAGCACGAAAGGCAGAGTGGTCATGAGTTCCCCACGACAAGGATGTTTGTTTTATTGATTATGCCGGACTTTGCATCAGCGCGTCCACTTCGTCCAGGACCATGGGCAGGATGCCGTCCACGATGCGTTCCACACCGTCAGCATTGGGATGCAGGCCGTCCTCAAGCAGCAGGCCTGGGTCGGATATAACCCCGTCCAGGAAAAAAGGGTACAACGGCAGCTCATATTTCTGGGCCAGATCGGGAAAAACCTGCTCGAACTCTTTTCGATAAGCCGCTCCCCAATTGACCGGGGCACGCATTCCAGCCAGTATGACACGGGCTCCGGCCTCCAGGCACTCCTTGATAATGGCTTCGAGGTTGGCGCGCATGGGCGCCGGGTCCAGGCCGCGCAGGCCGTCGTTGGCGCCGAGCTCCAGGATGACCAGATCGGGCTTGTCCTGCAGGGACCAGCCCAGGCGTGCCCGCCCGCCGCTTGAAGTGTCGCCGGAAAGGCCGGCGTTGGTGACCCGGACCTTGCGTCCCTGGCTGAGCACCTGCTGCTCCAGCTGGGCGGCGAATGACTTGGAGGGTGGCAGATTGTAGCCTGCGGTCAGGCTGTCCCCAAAGGCGAGAATATGGATTTCACGTTCCGCGCAAGCGCCGCGGACCGGACATAACACGATCAGGGCCACGGCCCAGGTGATACCCCATACAAGGATGGATGACATGAATGCTTCCTCTTCTGTTGTGCTCTCAAACGTTCATTTGACGCTAACCGCCGGCTCGGGGCCGGTCAACATATTGAGCGGGGTCAATCTGCGGGTCGCCCAGGGTGAGACCCTGGCCGTGGTCGGCCCTTCCGGTTCCGGCAAGACGACCATGCTCATGCTCATGGCCGGGCTGGAGCGGCCGACCCTGGGCCAGGTGCAGGTGGCCGGGGTGGATCTGACCGCCCTGACCGAGGACGCGCTGTCACGCTTCAGGCGCGAGCATCTGGGGATCGTCTTTCAGGCCTTTCATCTCATCCCGACCATGACGGCCCTTGAAAACGCGGCCCTGCCACTGGAATTCGCCCATCATCCACAGGCTCGCGGCCGGGCTCTGGAGGCGCTGGAGCAGGTCGGACTCGGGCATCGCGGGAGCCATTATCCCTCGCAACTTTCCGGCGGCGAGCAACAGCGAGTGGCCCTGGCCCGCGCTTTTGCCGCGCGGCCTCGGATCATCCTGGCCGACGAGCCCACGGGCAACCTGGACGAGGAGACCGGGGCGAAGGTCATGGAACTGCTCTTTACCCTACAGGCCGAAGAGAACGCGACCCTGGTCCTGGTCACTCATGACCGCTCCCTGGCCGAACGCTGCGACCGGGTGGCCACCATGCACTCCGGACGCATGGAGGCGTGATGGGTATCAAAGATCTGCAATTGGCCCTGACGCTGTGCCGCCGTGAGCTGCGGGGCGGCCTGCGCGGTTTTGGCGTCTTTCTGGGCTGCCTGTTTCTGGGGGTTCTGGCCATCAGCGCCGTGGGTTCCCTGGGGCGCGCCTTCGAAGCCGGACTGGCCGGTGACGCCAAGGCCATCCTCGGTGGGGACGTGAGCGTGAGCCTCACCTCACGCAGCTTGAGCGAGGACGAAGCGGCATATCTCGGCAGTTTCGGCGAAATGAGCCGGATCCTTTCCACGCGCACCATGGCCCGCGCCGACGCGCAGGAAGTGGCCGCAAAATCCGTGCTGGTCGAGTTCAAGGGCGTGGACGCGCTCTATCCCCTGTACGGCCGCATGGAACTGGAAGGCGGCAATGAGGTGCAGGATCTGTTCGCCGTTAGGGACGGTCTGCCCGGAGCCGTTGCCGACCGGGGACTTCTCACCAGGCTTCAGGTTGCGGTGGGGGATGAGATCCGTGTCGGCGACGTGCGCTTCGCCCTGCGCGGGATCATCGAGCGCGAGCCGGACCGCGTGGTCGAATTCTTCAGCCTCGGGCCTCGGCTCATGGTCTCCGCCGACGCCTTCGCGCAGACCGGCCTGACCCAGCCGGGCAGCCTGTTCCGCGCCGAGTATCTGCTCCGTCTTGATGGCGGGGACGCGGAACAGATGGTTGCCCGGATCCGCGCCGACCATCCCGATTCGGGTTGGCGGGTGCGCGACTACATTCACGCTGCGCCGCGCATCCGCACCGTACTGGAGCGCCTGAGCGTGGATCTGACCCTCGTCGGCCTGGGCGCGCTTCTGGTCGGGGGCCTGGGCATCGCCGGGGGAGTGCGCGGATATCTTGGCGGACGGCTCAACCACATGGCCGCCATGAAGTGTATGGGCGGTTCGAGCAGGGTGCTGTTCATCTCGTATCTGGCGCAGGTCCTGTTCCTGGGTTTTGTCGGAGCCTGCGCCGGGATGCTGGCCGGGAGTGTTGTGCCTTGGCTGGCGGGGCGATTCTTTTCCGACGTCCTGCCCATTCAGGTCCGCGCCGGCATTTATTTCGCCCCCCTGATCCAGGCCGCTCTCTTCGGGCTGGTCACGACCCTGGCCTTCTCCATGCCGCCCCTCTTTCGCGCGGTCATGGTGCGCCCTTCGGGGATTTTCCGGGGCTACATCTCGGCCGACATGGCGCGCATCCCGCGCGCTGCGATCCTGCCCACGGCCGCCGCCTTTGTCCTGCTGGCGCTGATGGTCTTCTGGTTCGCGGGCAACAACAAGCTCGCGGCATGGTTCGTGGGTGGCACCATCATGGCCTTCGTGCTCTTCAAGGGGCTGGCCCGGATCATTCGCTGGCTGGCGGCCAGGGCGCCGCGATTGCCTTGGCCCAGCGCCCGCATCGGCGTGGCCAACATCCATCGTCCGGGCTCGCCGGGCGTGAGCCTGGTCTTTGCCCTGGGTTTTGGACTGACGGCCCTGGTGGCCGTGGTCATGGTCAATTCCAGTCTGACCAGGGCGCTGACCGCCGAATTGGCCGAGGAAGCCCCGGACTTTTTCTTCATGGACATCCGTCCCGATCAGGTCGAGCGGTTTCGCGCCCTGGCCAATGACACCCCCGGCCTGTCGCGGCTGGATCTGCGCCCCATGATCCGGGGGCGCATCGTGCGCATCGGCGACACGCCGGTGGAGAACGCCACCGTGGCCGAGGAGGTGGCCTGGGCTGTGCGCGGGGACCGCGGCCTCTCCTACAGCGAGGACTTTCCGCGCGGCAGCACCCTCCTGCGGGGCCAGTGGTGGGAGAGCGGGTATGCCGGTCCGCCGCTCATTTCTTTGACTTCCGACCTGGCCCAGGGGTTCGGGGTGGATCTTGGTGACACGCTGACCGTCAATGTGCTGGGCCGAAACCTGACCGGGACCATCACCAGCATCCGCGAGGTCGACTGGCGGACCCTGGCCATGCAGTTCGCAATCATCTTTTCTCCGAACACCCTCGACACCGCTCCGCAGACCTGGCTCGGGGCGGCCTACGGTGTGGACGACACGGAATCGCTGTACGCCCGTGCCACGGAAGCATTTCCGGAGGTGGCCGTGATCACCATCCGCGAGGTGCTCGACAACGCGGCGCTGATCCTGACCCGCACGGTGCGCATCTTCCAGGTCATGGCCGGAGTGGCGCTGCTGGTCGGGTTTTTGGTGTTGGCCGGAGCCTTCTCGGCGGATCAGCACCGCCGTATCTACGACAGCGTCATCTACAAGGTCTGTGGGGCAACACGGCGCGACATCCTGGCCATCCTCGTGGCCGAGTTCTCCCTGGCGGGATTGTTCACGGGCCTTGGCAGCCTTGCGCTGGGCACGATCACGGCCTGGGGCGTGGTCCAGGGCCTGCTGCGCATGCAGTTCCGGCCGGACCTCACCATGGGCCTTTTGACCGTATTGGCCGGTGTCGGGGTGTCGTTGTTCATGGGTTTGCTTGGTACCTGGCGCGTTCTGGGCCGCAAGGCGGCTCCGTTTTTGCGCAACGAATGATGCACTTGGAGTTTTTGCGCCCAGGTTTGCATGATCCACGATCTTTCCGAATCCTTTTGGTCTGGAATTGAGTCCAGCTCAGCGCCCTTTTTCAACATGTTGAAATAGAGAGACTTTTTTGGTGTTTTTTTGATTACATTCAGCAGTTACATACTTATTTTGTTCTTTTCGGCTCGACTTGCCTAATATAAGTTTGCATTATTGTTCAGTTTATTTTATTATTTTTGTGGATAAATTTTGTAACGCCGTTCATTGCAATACGTAGAATTCCAACTCACGCAGTCAGGAGGTGTCATGTCTCGTTATCTCGCGTCCGCATGGAGAATCCTCTCTCTGGGCACGGTTCTGTGCCTGACAGCCTTTGCCGGAACAGGACTCGCGGCCCTCGCGGATCTCGAAGGGACTCAGGGGCATGCGCCGGCGGACGGTCTTGCCGCGCTGGAAGGAGATGTCGGACATGTCGGGGCCACCCCGCCTGATGACGGAATCGTCTGCCAGCCCGGCAGCCCATGCCTGGAAGCCGCCACCCAGTTGCCGCTGCGCATCCTGCCGCGTCCGTTTTCCGCCATGTACCGCGATGCGGCGGCGAGCGAAGACGGAATCGTCCTGGCCAATGTTCCCGCTTTTCGCCCCCTCTATGTGTTCGACCGCCAGAATCTCGACCTGAGCCAGGCCTCGGACCCGCGCGGGTGGTACCAGGTCGGCCGTTCCAAGACCGAGCCCGAGGGCTGGATGCAGGCCCGGGACGTGCTCGAATGGCGGCAGGCCCTGCTGGTTTCCTACACCCATCCCGGCAATCCTCTTGAAGGACGCAGGCCCGTACTCATGTTCAACGACCGCGCCGCGCTTGAAGCCGTGGTCGACGACATGGACATGGCCGGCAAGGCCAAGGGCATCTACGACGCCATAGACGCCAAAAACATCCCCGACAGCGTTGTCAGCATGGAACCGCAGCGTTTTGTGGACATCACCCGCCAATTCTATGTCCTGCCCATCCTGCAGTGGTCGCAGACCAGGATCGACGGCGACGACGCGCGCCTCCTGCAATTGGCCGCCGCCGTGCCGAACAGCCGCGGTGCCGACACCCTTAAAAGTCCCGACTATCTGGAACAGGCACAGGTGGGCCGCTCGGCTGGCGGAGCCACCATGCGCGACGTGAAGGCCGACGTGGTCTTCGTCATCGACACCAGCCGCAGCATGCAGCCCTTCATCGACATGACCCGCGAGGCCGTGGCCGGGATGACCAGAAAGTTCAGCGCCGAGACCGCCGACCGCTTTCGTTTCGGCCTTGTGGCCTTCCGGGATTCCCTGGCAGCCGCGCCGCAGCTCGAATACGTGACCCGCAATCTGACCCCAGAGCTGGTCCCGGGCGAGCAGCTGGTCGAACTGCTTGAAAAGGACGGTGGTGCAACGGCCGTGGGCAGCGTGGACTATGCCGAGGAAGCCTTTGCCGGAGTGGACGTGGCCCTGCATTCCAAATGGCGTGAAGGGGCTTTGCGCTTCGTCATTTTCGTCGGTGACGCCAGCTCCCACCCCAAAGGACACCCCCAGAACACCACCGGCAAGGACGAGACCGATCTGCGCCGCGAATACGACGATGCCCAGGTGCATCTTTTCGCCATTCACCTGCAGGATCCCCGCGCCGCCGAGGATCACCCCCGGGCCCTGGTCCAATTCTCCCACCTCGCCCGGGTGCGCGGTAACCCCGAGAGTTCCGCCATCAGAGAGGTCAACGCCTTCGAGGAGCAGCAGTACCGCGATCTGGCCGAACATCTGACAAGCCGCATTAACGCCAAGCTCAACGAAACCATGGGCGGTTCCGCCGGCGCCGATACCGCCGGGGCGGCCGACGCGGTCGGGGCGGCTCCGCTTGAGGAATTCGACAAGCTCTGGGAGGCCGCGCTCATCGAGTACGTCGGCAAGGAGGCCACCCCGCCCAAGGATATCGTGGCCTGGACCCTGGACCGCGACCTGATCAACCCCGCCGACCGCGCCCTCGACGTGCGCGTCTTGGTCACACGCGAACAGCTGTCCTCCCTGGCCCAGTCCCTGGATCAGGTCGTGCAGGCGCTGATGCGCGCCCAGGTCACCCAGGGGCAGTTCTTCGAAGCCCTGCAGAGCGTATCCGGCCAGACCATGAAGCGCCCTGACGACATCGGCGGGGCCGCGACGCTGGCCGAGTCCGGGCTTTTGCCTGCATTCATCCAGAGCCTGCCCTACAAGAGCGACATCCTGTCCCTGACCGACGACATGTTCGCGAGCATGACGGCGGAGCAGCGCTCGCAGCTGGAGTGGAGCGTCCTGGCCAAACTCGATCAGTACCGCACCATCAACGAGCAGGTCGATGCATGGTTCCGTCTCAACGACACGGACCCGGACCAGGATCTGGTCTATCCGCTGCATCTGGACTACCTACCCTAGGCGGGAGCGGCATGGCTGAAGCGATCGCGCCCATGATCCGCCTGGACGGGCTCGTCAAGACGCGTTCCCAGAGCGAGAGCGTTTTCGAACTGCACGTGCCGCATTTCGCGGTCCGTCCCGGGCAGATGGTCGCGGTCATCGGCGAGAGCGGCTGCGGCAAGAGCACGCTGCTCGACACGCTCGCCCTGGTCATGGCTCCGACACGGGTCGAGCGCTTCGAGATCACCTCCGGGGAAGCGACGGTTCCCATCGACGTGGCGGCCCTGTGGGCCCGGGACGACGAGGACGGCTTGTCCGCATTGCGTCGCGACCTGTTCGGCTACGTTTTGCAAACCGGAGGCCTGCTGCCTTTTTTGAGCGTGCGGCAGAACATCTGCCTGCCCGCGCGGATCAAAGGCGGCGAGATCGCGGAGTCCCGGGTGACGGCGCTGGCCGATCGCTTCGGGGTTGCCGGTTGCCTGGACCGGATGCCCGTGGCCCTGTCCATTGGGCAACGGCAGCGGGTGGCCATCCTGCGCGCCCTGGCGCACCAGCCGCGGCTGGTCCTGGCCGACGAGCCCACGGCGGCCGTGGACAAGGCCCGGGCGCGGGCCATCATGGACGACATGCACCGCCTGGCCCGCGACGAAGCCGTGGCCGTGGTGGTGGTCACCCATGACGTGGATCTGGTCATGGACCGCGCCGATGTCGTCTACACCTTCGATACGCGGCAGGTCTCCGAACATGTCACCAGTTCGCTGTGCAGGCCGGTCACGGAGGGTTCCCCATGACCTCTCCCCGTCCTTTACGGCTCATCCCGGCTCTCGCCGCCCTTCATCTGCGGCACGAATGGATTCTGACCCTCTGCCTGGTCATCGCACTCGCAGCGGTGATCTCTCCCCTGCTTGTCCTGCTTGGCCTGAAACACGGCACCATCCAGACCCTGCGCGAACGCCTGGTCGAGGACCCGGTTTTCCGTGAGATCCGGCCTGCGCAAACCAGGGAATACAAGCCCGAGTGGTTCACGGATGTGGCCTCCTGGCCTGGCATCGGCTTTCTGACCCCGACCATCCTGCCTTTGTCCTCGGTCATCAGCATGGTGCGTGAGGACGCGGGCAAGGCCGAGCTTTTCGACCTCATCCCGACCGCGCCCGGCGATCCGCTGCTGCTTGAGAACGGTGGCATCGTGCCCGAGGACGGCGCGGCGGTGCTCACGGCCGAAGCCGCCCGGCGCCTGGGCGTAAAGGCCGGCGAAGAAGTCGTGGCGCGGGTGACGCGCTCCAGGGGCGGGCGTACGGAGAATGTGGAGGTCCGGCTCAAGGTCGCGGCCGTGCTTGATGCGCGGGCAGGCTCGCTTGCGCGGGTCTATGCGCCTCTTTCGTTCGTGCTCGACGTCGAGGCCTACAAGGAGGGCTACGCGGCCCCGGCGCGCGGCTGGGCCGGGGATACCCCCGAACCCTATGCCAGCTTCGACGGGGCCGTGCTTGTGCTGCCCGAACCACTCCTTCCCATCAGCCGCTCGGGGCTGGTCATCAACACCGGGTTCGGCCGCATCGCGGACCTGACCCCGGAAGGGGCACGGGAACTGCTCGGATTTTCGCCGCCCCATGGCCTTGCGATCTACAACCTGCTTTCGCCGGGGACTTCCCTGACCGCCTCAAACCTGCGGGCCATCGAGCAGAAGCTGCGTGGATACACCCGCGTGCTTTTGCCCTATGTCCGTGATGTCGTGGTCAAGCGCGGAGAAGAGGAGCTGCGCCTCGTGGGCCTGTCCCTTGGTGAGGAAGAAGCACGACTGCTCGGGGTCCCGCCGACGCCGTGGGGCGGATACGCCGGACGGCTGCCCGAGGGGATTCCAGGCGTCCTGTGGCCCGCCGCCCAGGGCGTGCCCGCCGGAGAAACGCCGTCGCTGCGCAGCCAGGGCGTGGCCGAGCTGGAATTCGATCTGCACGTGCTCGGGGAGACCGCCCTTGAGCATCCGGTGGTGCCGGTGGAGCTTTTGGGAGTGCTGCGCACCGCCACGCAGCGCGCCGTGGCTTTCGATCGCGGCACGGGGCGCTTTGAAATGGCGCGCGGCGGGTATCGGGGCTTTCGGCTCTATGCGCAAGGCATCGACGATGTCCCCGGACTCTACCACCGGCTCAAGGGCCAGGGCATCGAGGTCATTGCCGAAGTGGAGGCCATCGAGCGCATCCAGGTCCTGGACAGGGGGCTGACCCGCCTCTTCTGGCTCATCGCGCTGCTGGGGCTTTTCGGAGGGACGGCGGTACTGGTGGCCAGCCTGTATGCGGCCGTGGAGCGGCGCAGGCGCGATCTGGGCGTGCTCAGGCTGCTCGGCTTTGCGCGCAGGCATGTCTTTTTCTTTCCCATCGCTCAGGGGCTCATGATAGCCGCGTTGGGCCTTGCGGCCGGATTTGGCGGCTACGCGGCCCTTGCTGCGACCATCAACCATGCCTTTGCCTCGGAGCTTGCTCCGGGCGAGGCTTTTTGCGTCTTGCCGGGGCCGTATGTTCCGGTTTTCTGTCTGACAACCCTCGCCCTGGCGGCTCTTGCCTCTCTGGCAGCCGCGTGGCGGGCGACATGCATTGATCCTGCGGAGGTCATTCGTGAGCAATGATGGCGTGAGGCCGGGCCGGCGACTTTCGGCCGTGATGTTTTTTCTCTTTTTTGCGGCGGCATGCGTGCTCAGTCACGCTGTCTTGATCAAAGCGGCCCTGGCCGAAGCGCCGCCGCAGACTCCTTTCAACCCAAAACCGGCCGAGGGTGACCTGATCCTGCCCATGCCGGGCGACGCCCAGATGGTTTTTCGCAAGGTTCCTGTGCCGGGCAGCGGATTCTGGGGCGACCAGAGCCGCATCATCCAGATCGGCGACGCGGCCGGCGGAATCTTCGAGGGGCTGCAACGCACCCAGATCAGCGGCTCCTTTCCATCCGGCCCGGATGGAACCTGGGAGCTGGTCATGGCCAAGTACGAACTGACCCGGGGCCAGTTTGTCGCGGTCATGGGCATGGACGCGCTCCTGGCCGCCAGCGGCGACCCGGAGGACCAGAAGCTGCCGACGCTGAAAGGCCGCGAGCTGCGCGACGCGCTCATGATGCCGCTGGCCTATGTCGGTCATGGGGATGTGCTTGAATTCATCCGCCGTTACAATCAGTGGCTGTTCGATCCCGCTCATCCCGAACGGGTCGAGGCCATGCCGCGTGTGGACGAAGCGCCCGGATTCATGCGCCTGCCCACCGAAGACGAATGGGAATACTGCGCCCGTGGCGGCCTCGTTGCCATCCAGGCCGGCACCTTCGACAGCGGTCTGCCTTTTCCGGCAGCCGAGGCCAACGAGTTTGCGTGGCACCTCGGCAACGCCAAGCATCAGTTGCGGCCGGTGGGGCTGCGTAAGCCCGACGCGGGTGGCTTTCACGACCTCTTCGGCAACGCCCAGGAGATGACCTCGGGGCTGTTCCGGCCGGAAATCTGGCAGGGCAAGCCCGGCGGCGTGGCCGTGCGCGGCGGAAGTGTCTCAACCCCCCCCGCGGACCTGCGCAGCGCGCTACGGGCCGAGCTCGACGTCTACGCCTGGAACGTGGACGAGAAGAAGGTCGAGGAGCGGCGGTCCTTCAACACCGGTGCACGCCTGGCCATCGGAGCCAACGTGGTCGTGACCTCGGCCCAGCGCACCCGCATCGAGAAGGAATACGAGGCCTACAAGGCCGACCTGCGAAGGACCATGCCCGTGGGTCGCACCCTCGATAACCTTGTCAGTCAGGCCTCGGTGCAGATCGGGTCGGCGGACCCCATCATCGAGCGGCTGATCAAGGAGAATCCGGGGCTGCGCGAACCGCTTGGCGCGGTACAGTCCACCCTGGAGAAGGCCCGCGAGCGCCTGGAACTGGCCCAGCGTGAGAGCGCGCGCAGCCTGGCCCAGGATGCGGCCCGCAACGGGGTCAACCTGTCCGTGTATCTTTCCCGTCTGGAGCGGCTTACGGACACCCTGGCCTTGGCCAAGGAGCTGGCCGAAACATCGTCGCGCTATCAGGAACAGGTCGCGGCGGTGGAGAAATCCATGGCCGAACTGGAGACGGCGCTTGGAGAGCAGATGCAAGGCTACAAAGACAAGATCGGCACTTTGGGCGAGTACGAAAAAGCGTACATCGATTTTGCCTTCACGGAGCTTGAAGCCAGGGAGATGACCAAGCGCGAACGTCTGGTCATGAAGCTGCTCAAGGGACACGCCGAAAGTTTCGCTGAGCAGCGCCGAGCCGACACAGACCTTTGGCTGGAAGAGTTTCGCAAGGGTTTTGCAGAATTTTCAGATTCATAAAACAAACAGTTTCAGGAGGATGAGGAGATGAAAAAGATAGCGAAGGTGCTTGTTGTGATGCTTCTGGTTTTCGCTCTGCTGCCAGGATGCGCGACCATGTCCGACAAGAACCGTACTCAGGCCGAAGGTACAGGCGTGGGCGCGGTGCTCGGCGGTCTGCTCGGTTATGCCGTGGGCGGCGGACGCGGCGCGGCCATCGGAGCGGCGGCCGGTGCGGGTCTGGGATTTCTGGTCGGCAACGAGATCGCCAAGCGCAAGCAGGCCTATGCCAGCACCGAGGATTTCCTCGATGCCGAGATCGCAAACACCCAGGAGTTCAACAAGACCGCCATCGCCTACAACGCCAAGCTGTCCAAGGACGTGACCACGCTTGAGAAGCAGTCCAAGACCCTGCGCGCCCAGTACGACAAAGGCACCGTGGACAAGAAGGTGCTGGTGGCCAAGAGCGACGAGCTGCAGAAAAAGATCGATGCCAGCAAGAAGCTTGAGGACACTCTGGCCAAGGAGCTTGAAGTCCAGACCGCCATCCTGGCCGACGAGAAAAAGACCCGCCCGGCCGATGACCAGTACATCGTGCGTCTGCAAAAGGAAGTGAACACGCTGCAGAAGAACTTGGACAAGCTGCGCGACGGGAGCACCCAGCTGGCCCAGATCGATCAGAGGTTGTCGGTATGAGGAGGACGATTTTCATCCCGATGCTGTTCGCGGCGATGCTTCTTGCCGGTTGCGCGGGCCAGCATGATCCGCGCACGGGAGGCTTTTTCGGCGGTGTCGCCGGTCTGGGCGGGGGCGGCTACAAGGATCGCGTGGCAGAACGCGAAGCCCGGCTTCAGGAATTGCGGGCCACGCAGAGCCAGCTCGATGCCGAGAAAGGTCAGCTTGAGGCCCAGAAATCGGCGGCTCAGGCCCAGCTCGACAAGGATCAGGCGCGCGTGAAGGCCATGCAGACCGAGATAGCGGCCCTCGACAAGAAGACCAAAAGCCTCGCCGCCAAGGAAGGCGCGGACAAGCAGAGCGTGGCCGACCTGCAAAAACGGGTCACCGAGCTCAAGGGGAAGATGAACAAGCAGGCGTCCTCTCTGGATGATCTGGAAGGCAGCGGCCTTGGGGACGCGGACATGGATCTGCGCCGCAAGCAGCTTGAAAAACAGCGCGACTCGTTGCGCAAGGAATACGATCTGCTCATGAAGATGCAGATGGAGCTGGCCCAGTGAGGATTGCCGGTCTACTGGTCCTGGCCGTGACGGCGGTTTTCGCCACTCATGCGGGGGCGCTCTGCGCGCCCCTGGATGAGATCCGCCGGATTCTGCGCGAGGATGCCCTTGTGCCTCCTGCCCCGGAGGTTCTTGAGGCCCTGGACGAGGCCCGTCTGCCGGAGCTTTTGAAGCAGATCGATCCCTATGCGCGGTATTTTCCGGCCCGGGAGTATCAGTCCCCCGTGACCGGACGCGAGGCCTGGATCGGCATCGGCGCTGAGCTTGTCGTGCGTGGAGGCGAAATTTTCCTTTCGATCTACAAGGGCGGGGCGGCGGATCTGGCCGGAGTGCCCGACCGCTCAAGGCTGCTTGAAATCGACGGCAGGAGCGTCGCCGGGCTTGAGCCCGTGGCCGTGGCTTCCGCCTTGAAGGGCGAGGAGGACACCGCCGTGCGCCTGCTGCTCGCTCGGCCGGACGGGCGGCAGGAGACGGTCACGATCATCCGGGAGCCGTTCAAGCCTCTTGATGTGGAGCCGATCCCTCCGGGCGACCGGCAAGTGCTGCGCATCCGCGAATTCGTGGCCGGGATGACAAGGCCCGCATTGCTGGCCACCATCGATTTTCTGGCCCGAAAGGGCGCGGCGCGGGACGAGCTGCTCATTATCGACCTGCGCGACGCAGGGGGCGGGGACCTTTACGAGGCCTTCGATATAGCGGGCCTGTTTCTTCCGGCGGGGACGCTTCTTGGTTCTATCCAGGGGCGCGGCAAGGAGGTTCGCGAAGTACAAGCTCCGTCCGGGGAAAAATACCTCATGCCGTTGGCACTCATCGTGGGGCCGGACACGGCCAGCGCGGCCGAAATTTTCGCCGGAGCATTACACCGGCAGGGCAGGGCAAAGCTTGTGGGCCAGCGCACCTACGGCAAATGCAGCTCCCAGACCGACGTCCGCCTGTCCGACGGTTCGGTCCTGCGCTATACGAACCGGGATGTGCTGCTTCCCGGTGGGGCTTCCTGTTCCGGCGCGGGCCTGACCCCGGACCTGGAGATGTCCGGCGCTACGCTTGGGAATCTGCCCATGCTCGTGCAAGAGGTGGAAGGCGCATTCGCCCCGAAATGATCCCGGCCCCGGCGGATTGGAACGCGAAAGAAGAAGGCGAAATGCCGTGAGAGTATCGTGGCGGATGGCAAAATGATTCAGGATAAATGAATCTTCAAATGGAGAGCAAGCATGATTCGTCGCCTCGCCCTGACCGCAATGGTCCCGCTGGTGCTGTCCGGCTGCCTCCTTGACGCCCTGTATGGAGACTTGCCCAACACCGTGTGCATGGAACCGGCCATACATGCCCTAGCCGGATTGAACAGCCCTTATGACGATTTCAATGCCGTGGCCGGGCCGCCGCCGCTGAAGATGGACGCTTTTATCGCTTTTGCCAGCAACGCGGACAGCAAGGGCCATCATTTCACTATCGACACCGGTCGCATGCGGCTATTGCAGGAACCGTATCCCGATCGCAGACAGTCCCGTCCTCCTGCACCGCAATTGAGCGTGGAGCGCTACGGGGCTTTTTCCGCCATTCCCGCCTTTCACGGCAACGTGCGCGGGCCTACCCCACTGTTTCCGCTATCGGATCCGCAGCGCATGTATGATGAGCCTTTTCCGCCGCACATGACCCGAAGTTACCCCCTGACGGAAGAGCCGCTGCCCTGGAACGGCACCGGAGAGCTTCCCGGTGGCGGGGTGTGGCTCTTCGACTCGGATCACGAGGGGCGGCGCAATCTGTATCTGGTCGACACGGCCGGGGATGTTCGCCCCTTCTTCGGCAATCGCGCCGACTCGGACGAAGCCTACGCCACTTACGACTTCAAGCGTCATGAACTGTACTTCAGTTCCAATCGTTCGGGGAAATATCGCATCTACCGATACCGTAATCACGGCGGCAGTCTCGATTTCGCGCACTGGCTGGCGGATCCCTCGCGGGCCGCGGATATCGAACCGATGGCGGAATTGGCCTCTTCCGGCAACACCATGGCACCCTTTGTTCATGGCGATAATCTGTTCATGGCCTCCGATCGCCCGGGCAGCCTGGGCGGGTTTGACCTCTTTGTATCGATCAGATCCCACGGTGACTGGCAAGCGCCCAGAAACATTCAGAAATTCATGCCGGAGAATGTGCAGGTGAACACCCTTGGCAACGAGTTCAGGCCTTCCATCCTCGGTCTTGGGCTCAAGAACCTTTATGATCTGCGGGTGCTCATGTTCTCGTCTGATCGCTCGGGAGGTAAAGGGGGCTACGATCTCTATGTCACGGCTCTGCCCGAAGGGGCCCTGCAGGCCGGGACCGGGGAGTCTGTTCCCGGGACAATGAATGAATAAATGGCGTATGCAGGCTGGTTTCATCGTGAACTGCGGAATTGCCGCGGTATGAATTCCGTGTGTGGAGGAATCATGAGGATTTGGTTGTGTTTGGTTATTCTTTTGTTCTCCTGTCCGCTGCACGCTTCGGAGCCGGCCGTGGACACGCTGCCGCCCGAGCTGATCAGACTGCGAGACGAAGGGCAGCTCACAGTCAGGGCCCTGTGGGCCTGGAAACTGGTCCCCGAATCCACTGCGGGCGTGGCGATGGAGTTTCGCGTTCTGGGCCTGGACCTCATTTCCGCAGACAGGGCGCAGCTTGCTTCCTGGCTGGGGCAGGCAGACGAGGGGCAGCTTGACCTCAGCGAAGCCCAGCGTGATGTTCTGGGACAGCTGATCAGCCGCATGGATGAAGGCTTGCCCTCGGGCGAACAGCCCGCTTTAGAGACTTCCGTTGCCCAGGAGCCTTCCGTTGTCGAAACAAATACTGCTGGCAAAGGCGAGGGCAAAGATCTTGGTGAAATGATCAGCGATCTTGGCGCTCAGGCTGACGGTGGAGATCCCAAGGCGAAGGTCAGCCTGGCCATTGCGCTCAGGGCTGGCATTGGCGGGTCGCCTGATCCGGTCCGGTCCGTGGCCCTGCTTGAAGGCGCGGCCGCAGCGGGTGATGCCGATGCCATGGCGCTTTTGGCCGATGAATATGAAACCGGCTTGTGGGTGCCCCAGGATGCGGAGAAGGCGGGGCAACTGCGTCGAAACGCCGCCCAAGCAGGATCGCAACTGGCGCAGTGGGGGCTCGAATGAAAATCAGGGCATTGCAACGGGCGGGCGTTTTGTTTCTGGTTCTGATGCTTGCTTGGGGCGGCGCGCCTCTTGCGGGCGAATTGAAGCAGCCCACACAGGGCGAGATCGCACAGCAGGTCGTGGTGGATGACAGCATGAAGGCGGTCATGAAGACCTTTCTCAAGGCCGGTTTGACATACGATTCCCTCCCCAAGGGAGCCGGAGCGGAGATTCGCGCCGCCCTTGAGTACTGGAAGGGAAACAAGGACGGACTCAAGGAGTTTGCGGGCAGGCTCGGCAAACTGGCTGAGTCCAATCGCGAGGCGCTGATGGATATGATCCGGAGCAAGAAACTGCGCGAGTTTGCCGTCGTCGCGCTGGATGAGAGCGCTTCGGGGGCGTTTCACAATGTCGGCCCCGACGGCCTGAAAAAGCTCGTGGCCTACAGCGGTGACACCTTGGACGATGCCGGGGTCAGGGCGCTCGGCCTCTTGAACCGGGTCGAGGATGCCATCACCGCCACTGGAAAGGTTCCGGCGCATTTGGCCGACGATCTGAAGACAGCCCTCAATCAACTTTCACCCGCTCAGCTCCGGGCGGCCCACAAGCTCCTGTCCGAAAAGGGAACCAAGGCCGCCGTCAAAGATTATCTGGTCAAGAATCCCGGAGTCATCGGCACATTTGTCGACGGCGTCTTTGTCCTGGCCTTTGACGTGCCGGCCCTCATGGCCATGAGCGACGCCGAGGAAGCGGCGGCCAGCGCCACGGGCACGGGTTTCGGTTTTGCGGCGCAGACGGCTGGCACGGCGGCCACCGCCGCCCTGGGCGGAGGCTTCCTGCCGGGCCTGGTGGTCAGCTGGACAAGTTCGCAGGTCAAGGAGCTGGTCACTGAGATGATCATGCTCCAGTACGACCGCGCCAACGCGGCCATGAAGGAGCAGTGGGCGGACATGGAACTGCGCATGAACGCCATTCGCGGCATGCTCAAAGTCGACGAACTGCTCAAGACCGGCGAAGTGTCTAAAGCTTCCGATTATTTGGCCAAGGTCGAACGGTACGCCATGGAACAGAATTTTCCCAACGAGGGTATTTTCGAGAAAATACAGGACTTGAAAGGCATCGTGGCCAAGGCCGAGGAGCGTGGCGCCGCCAACCAGATAATCGCGCAGGCACGGGTGCCATACATGTACGGTTACCGGCTGGCCAGTATGGGGCGCAACCTGACTCTGGCCCGAACCTACGTCGAGGAGGCACTGGCCGTGTTGCAGGAAGCAGTGGGCCGTCATCCTGAGCTCGAGGACAGGGTGCGGCAGACACAGGGGCTGATCGCGCAGATCGACCGCATGATCGCCGAAGCCCCACCGCTCGGACAGGCTACGGTCACTGGGCCGGATTCAGTGATGCCTGGGGAAATCGCGCATTTTGAGGTCAGTCTGACCGGCGGCATCCCCGATTACCATCCTGTGGATATGAACGGCCTCGCCCTTTCGACGGGCGCGGTGTTTTACTGGGAGGCCCCGTCCGAACCGGGAGTGAAGACCGTGGCCTTCCGGGTCCGTGACGACACGGGCATGGCCGCCGAGGCATTAAAGGAGATTGAGGTGGCGGGTGAGGAACAGGCTTCCGGTCATCCGGGCGAGATGACCGGTGAAATCTGGGAGATCATGAAGGACGCGCCCATGCTGACCATCACCTTCAAATCCTCTGCCTCGTCCTACGGTAATACGCGTCCGACCATCAAGGCCAAGGTCGCGCCCGGATCGAACATTTCCTTTCCGGTCAGCTACAGCGAGAATGGGTTTCAAGTTGAAGGGCAGGCTCGCCTGCAGTTTTCCTCAGACGGGCTGACCATCACGCAACTGAGCCTCGACCTTGATAGCATCAGCCCGGACTATGGGCTGATGGTCAAGGAAGAGATCAGGGTCGGCCCCTTCCACGAGGTATCCCTCGATCCGAAATACAATCTGGTCAGCAAAAGCGCCCGCAGCTCCGAGGACGGTTTGAGGTACGCCTATGCACTGGAAGACCGTGCGCCACGCGGCACATACAGATACGGTGAACATTTATTTTCAAATACAGGAAATGGTTTACAAAAAGGACCTTTGGAATGGAAAGAAACTGAGAGAATAGAGTACGCATATGATTCCAGAACGTGGAGTGTGTTTGAACGGGTGATGATCAGTTTTGAAATGGAAAAATAATTTATACGAATTTTCACAAAATTTGATTTTTTGTGCAGACAAGTCGAGTGTAGATATATTTTTTGAATTACTGATAGGCAAAGGAGGCCTGCATGCGTTTATTTGCGACAATGCTGGCAGTGTTTGTGTTTTTGATTGCGTCGGGGATTGCTTTATCTGCACCCGATTCATCTCCGGACACGGAGATCGCCACCGGCCCGGACGGCCTCCTGCAGATGGAGCAGCAGGGCAAGGTCACGGTCCGCGCACTGCGTGGATGGGGCCGCTTGCCGGACAAATACATGAACCTCGCCCAGAGGATGCGCCAGGAGGCCGGTCTCGACCTTTTGGGAGCTGACCTTGATCAGGTCCGGCAGTGGAGCGCCGATGCGGCCCTTGAACAGTACGGGGCGGAGCTGACGGAGTTGGTCGGTTTTATGGAGGGCGGGGAACATCTCGACTGGGCTCCTCCGGCCCCGGGCGCGTCCGTGCCAGCGGGAACCCTGGTGCGCAGCGCAGGCGTGCGCTGGGCCCAGGAGTCGGACGGACCCGTTGCCGTGCCCGGTGCGGTTCCCGAAAAGGGTTCCGCCGATGTCGCGGCAACCCCTGAGGCGGAGGCTGTTGCCCCGGACCCGGTCAGCGCGTCGGAGCCGTCCACGCCCGAAGCGCCGGACGCCCCATCGCAGCAGCCCGTGGCTGCGGTGGACGAGCCGGAAAAGGCCAAAGCCCCGAATCAGGCGCTACCCACCGACGAGGGACCCGAGGACGGAGTCGAGTTTCCGATCAATTATCAGGTTTCCGGCACCTACCGGGTCAAGCTGCGGGTGGAGGGCCTGAAGAATGTCTCGGTGGACCCTTGGTTCAAACACGCGGCTCCCGCGCTCTTGCCGGACAATCCGGATATTCTCGCCAGGGAAAAGGGTTATTTCGAACAGAGGACGAGTCAGCTGCCTGATCCTGGAAAAACGGGTGATACGAACAGTCCGTACGATCTTGTCCTGGGCGTGGCCACGCCGGACACCCCCGTGGTCATCCATGTGGACGCCCCGGAGAACCCTGCCGTCACCCTGAGCGAGCAGGAGATCAAGGACAAGGTTTCGTACCGTGTAGCGAGCAAGTCAGTGCTGTTCCATCCTTTCGACGAAGCCAGGGGTGACGCCGAAATCGACTTCAAGAAAGAGCTTGATTCGCTCAGCTGGACTCCTCGCCTCGATCCCGGGACGGGTCGGCCCGTTGGCCCCAGGGCCGTGGGCGTGTACATGGCCTATCGGCTGAAAAAATATGTCGGGGAGCACGAGCTCGGCGTTCTGAAGTACGAGTACCATCGCATCGGCTGGGTATTGGCGGCCATGCCTGGCGATGTCTATGAACGCTCCGGGTCCCTCTATGCCGTAGGCAGTGACGAGCCCATTTCCGGCGGGGACGGCTCTGCCGGGACCCCGGTGCAGGCGGCGGAAAAGTTCGATTTCGAGCTGCCGCAGTACGCCCTGGACGAAGGGGCCCTCAGGCTCTCCGACGACCTGCGCCACGTGGCCTGGGTCGAGGGTGAAAGAAAGGGCAGAAAGCGCATGTTCGTCAACGGCCAGCCCGGCCCGTGGCATGACGACATCAAGACCTACACCATGCTTTTCAGTCCCAACGGCGAAGCCTTCTACTACGAGGCCGAGGTGGGGGAAAAAGTCGTTCCTATCCACAACGGGGCCCAGGGTCCCGTCTTTGACGACATTGAGACAATGGACCTGAGCGACGACGGGACTAGCATCCTCGTGGGTGGCGAAACGGGCGGTGTCTACCGGGTGTTCCTGAACGGGAGCCAGGTGCGCGAGACGCCTGACCGCGTGGAGAAGGGCGTGATCGGCCCGCACGGGAAGGCGGCCTGGGTGGAGCGCGGCAAGGACGAGTCAGGCAAGAACTACGCCATGGTCGTGACCGCCGAAGGCGTGACGGGGGCCAGGTACGCAGGAATCCACAGTGGTATCGTACGCACCAGCGGTCGCTCGGACATGTGGTACGTGGCCGAGAAGGAGGGCGGCGACCGCTATCTGATCCGCGACGGTGAGGAGCTCAAACCCTCCATGGGGTATGGCTCCCAGTTCACCGTGACCCCGGATGGATACAACTACGCCTTTGTTGCACCCCAGGGCGAGGACATGGACTGCATGGTCGTCAAAGGACAGATCGGCCCCGATTTCAAGAAGATATGGAACCCGGCGACCTTCAGTGCCGACGGATCGCGTCATATCTACGAGGCTCGTGGGGACGATGATGCGTTCCTGGTGGTGGACGGGAAGGTCGTCTCCCACGGTTTCGGCCCCTTGAAGGATGTGGCCGCCCAGACCTTCAGTCCCGACGGCAGCCGTTGGGCCGCCGGCTTCCAGCTGAACGACGAGGAGTACGTTATCGTCGTGGACGGCAAGGAGGTCGGGCGGGGTAGCGGCAAGCCGCGGTCCATCGTTTTCAGCCCGGACGGCTCGCGGGTGGCGTGGCTGGAGAAGCAGAAAAAGTTCTGGCGCGCCTACCTCGACGGCGAGGCCGGGCCGGAGTTCCGGGAAATCTATGACGAAGAGCCGCCGCAGTTCAGCCCCGACGGAAAGGCCTTCGTGTACTTCGCCAGGGACAAGGACAAGAAGATGCACATTGTCGTGTTCGGCGGCGAGGACCGCGTCCATGACCTCATTCCGCCTCGCGCGATGTTCGTGGAAGGTGGTCTTGAGTATCTGGCCATCGACGGGACGCACTTCAGGCGAGAGAGCATTGCTCTGGATTGAAAAAATGGCCCGCTTCCCCACCAGGAGCGGGCCATTTTATGAGAATACAGGAGGTGTCATGGCTGCAGAAAAAAGAGCTTCGACTAGAAAGCATTCTCCGGGAACGGCTCCGCTGACCCCGGAGCAAACCAAGGCCTGGGTGCTGACCTATGGCCGTCATTCGCGCATCTACGCCTGGGGCTTCTTCGCGCTGGTCCTGCCCGTGATCCTTGGCGTGATCTGGTGGGAGATGGGTGAGATAAACGAAGACGTGATTTATTCCTTCGGATTCGCGGCCGTGGTGACCTTTCTCTTGGCCAAGTGGTCGCGCAAGCAGACGGTGAAAAGCTGGGTCGGGGTGGTGGAGGAGTTGTTCATGAAAAAGGTGCGCGTGCGCCGTGACGGTGACCAGCACGACGACATTTCCTATAAGCCCATGGCCAGGATTCGGACAAGGGACGGCAAGGTTTGCACCCAGCATCTCTCCCAGGGGCTGTACGAATATTTCAAGCCCGGTGACAGAGTTTTCAAGGTTTCGGGCCTGGAGGTTCCGGAGAAGGTCTCGCTTGACGGCGATCGCCGCGTCTGCCTGGCCTGCGGCAGCCTCTACGGTCTGGGAAGCGGCCCATGCCCCCGCTGCCGCGCGCCCGAGCCGGATCACGGCACGCTGGTGCGCCTCGCCGGGGCCAACTGAACAGAATATCGTACTTTTTTTTCGAGAGCACATTCATGAAACGAATCGTTTTTGCGTGTCTGTTGTTTGTTCTGGTCAGCCTTCCGCTTTCCGGTATGGCGGCCTCTCCCCTTGCTGCCGATGTGGACGCCAAGCTGCTGGAGCTGTCCCGGGAGGGCAAACTGACCGTCAGGGCCCTGCAGGGCTTCGGGCTTCTGGACGAGGGGCATCGGAAGCTCATTCTGGAACTACGGTCCAAAGGAAAGTTGGACGCCCTTTCGGCGAACGGTGCGCAGATCGACACCTGGCTGGCCGATGCCGCCAGCGGCAAACTGGATTTGACGCCTGAGCAGCGGGCCGGGCTCGCGCAAACCCGTGAGTTGTTCCGGGAAATCGAGGCCCAGGCGGTTTCTTCCCCGACCGTGGGGAACGTGAGCGGTGAGACCGTCCCTGCTCAAGCCCCGCTTGCCGATCCGCCGCAATCCGCCGCAGGTTCGCAACTGCTGACAGGCAACGCTGGCTCCGATGGCGAGATCTTCGGCATCGTCAGCTCCGGGACCAAGGAAGCGACCATGAAGGTGGTCGACTACGCCAGGGGCAGGGCGGTCTTCGACCTCGAGGCCTCGACGCAGGTCGTCAGCGATTTCGTGTCCAGCGGCCGCGTGGAGGAGGAAAAGGGGGTACTCAGCGCGTACATCGATTTTTTGAGCCCTGTGGTCGGTGGTATTGAGGCCTTCACCCACATCGGCACCGGGGGCGGTGCCTTCGCGGGCGCCCTGGGCTCGTTTTTTGGCGAGTTCGGCGGCAAACTGTCGACCAATATCGCGACCAACGCGGGCTACGCGAACCTGCTCATCGCTGCGGTGCAGACCTATGACGACGTGACGACCAAGGGTTTGCAGCACAGGGAGACCGGAGTTCAAGTCTACAAGAACATCCTGGGCAATTTTTCGACCCTTGCCACGCTCTTCCGGGGGCCCTACGTGACCTCGGCGCGAGCCTATGCGCTGAACCTCGGTTTCGCCGCCGTCTACATCTTCGGGTTTACCCTGGACAGCCTGGTGGAAGAGGCCCAGGCCGTGCGCAGCGCGACGATCAAGGCCGTGCACGCGGCCTATTATTCCGCAGGGAGCAATTATTACATCACCGATGACGGGTGGTACCGGAACTTCGCCAGGCATTACGACGAGGCCATGAAGAACCCGTCGGACCCGACCAGTGCCTTCCAGGCCGCCTACAGCGGCATGCAGAGCGACATCGAGCAGTATGTGACCGGCTACTGGAACCATGGCGAGAATGACATCTTCACGGTGCTTGAAGCCGGACGGCGCTTCAACTACGAAGCCACGCCCAAGGAACGGGAGTATCTGAACGCCGTGGCCCGCCGGGATCTTTACAAGCGCCTCAACGCCAGCGTCCTGCCGCGCATCCAGCGCTACATGCTGACCCGCTTCAGCGAGGAGGCGGCCAACGCCCTGGACAAGATGTGCGAACCCATGAATACCCGCTGCCGCATTCGCGTCTTCGAGAGCCAGCCCGACGAGTTCACGGAACGCACCTACGCAGGCTACGTGCTGCGCTTTGCCCATACCGGCGGCGACGGGCAGGTCGCCTTCGCCACGGGCGAGGGCTGGACGCACAGGCTGCCTGCCCTGGACGAGGACCCCGCTCCGGTGGACGTGGAGATGACGGTGCTCGGCTATCTGGAGTGCGGCGCGCCCAACACGCTGCTGCTGTTTGGGCCGGGTGCGGACAGTAACGACCCGGCGAAAGCGGAACGAACGATTCCCTTCCAACTGGACAGGCGTTTTCTGGACGTGGACATCCGCGGCGAGCCGGCCGGGAACGTCTGGGCGCTGACTCGGATCGAGCCCTACAACATCGAGCAGTTCGGGAAATACAGTTTTGAGGGCCTGCCCGAGCACATGGACAAGTTCATCGAGTCGTCCGCAAGCCCCACGGCATTCCGGCTGCAGTACACGGAGGTCATCCGCTGGAAGGACAAGGGCACCGAAACGCGCACGGGCGGCGTGGAGTTCTCGCTGCCGCGCCATTTCGAGGCCGATGTCGACGGGTCGCTGAAAATCGGCGCCTCGTACTCGCGCAACGAGGGCTTTGTTGACCGCAAGGGTAAAAGCAGCGTCGGGATGTTCATCATCCTCGACACCAGCGTCATGGGGCAGGGCACGCGGGCTGCCGATGAGACCGTCGATGTTTCTTTCTCGCCCCAGTTGGAGCCCGGGAGAGTGCGTCAGGCCGGCGCCATGATCCTTCGGGGCAAGGATGTGCACACCATCGACGTGGGCCTGTGGCATGCCACGGGCCTGGGGCTGGTGCCGAAATACGGGGCCCGTTACACCTATGAATGGATGCCCTTTGCCGAGGCCAAGGGCAGACAGCCCGAGATCAGGGATCGTTAGAAACGGCGGTAAGTGGAGTGCCGACAGAATACCGACAGGCCGGGAGGAGTGCGTTCATTCTCCCGGCCTGTTTGATTACGATCTGTTCCCGAACTTGACGGCCCCTTCCAGCAGGTAGGTCATGTCCTCGACCACGTCGGGTATGCTCTTGCCGCCGGTCAGTTCGCGGATGCGGCGGTCGGCGCTGATGGGGTCGATGTTGTTTTCGCCGAAGTCGGTCAGGATCTGGCGTACCTTGTTCCAGTGCTCGCGGGATTTATTAAAGGCGGTAAGGCTCTTGCCCGTGGGTTTGACCTTGTCCAGGATGGGGTTCAGCTTGGTCTGCATGTCCTTGGCCGCGCCGCGGCTGATCTCCTGCAGTTTGGTCATCCTGCCGAGGCTTTTGTCGTTCATCATGTGCCAGGACTTGTAGCGCGTCACGTCGGCGGCCTGTTGGCCCCATGCCTTGGAGACCCCGGACTTGTTCTTGGCCCGCCCTCGATGTAGCCCGTGGCCGCCTGATAGGCCGCGTCCACGTACTGCCCGCCGAAAAGGGACATGACCATCATGCTCGTATCCGCGGCGGACTTGATGTTTTCAGCCGCTTCCAGGCCAAGGGTGGCGTAGGCCGCTTCCTCGTCGCTCTTGGCCTGCTCGCCGAGATAATGTCCTTCGACCTTCTTGCCGAGGGCGTCGGCGATGCGTTTCACGGCGGCCTGATCCATTTCCAGGCGTACTTCGGGCGTCAGCTGGCGCTCGACAAAGGCGCGGGCCTCGCTGCCTTCGCTGCCGGGCAGCATCCCTGCCAGCTTGAACAGGGCGTCGCTTGAGCGCTGGAAGTGCTGCATTTTCTGCTGGCTCTCCCTGATGTTGGCGATGAATCCGGCGTGGGCGTAGTCGTCGAAGGGCGTGCGGGAGCGGACCAGTTCTCCTGTCTCGATGGAGGCGACGAGGTCTTTTTCGCCTTGCAGGTCCGACAGGGCAGTGACCACGCGGAACTGTAGCTGCGCCTTGCGGTCCGGGTCCGTCTCCTTGGCCAGGTCGGCCCGGTCGCGGTCGAGGTTGCGCTGGATGATGATCATGTTCTGCTTGTGGAATTCGATGCGCTCGATTTTTGCGGCGCGTTCGGCTTCGGCGTCCTCTTCTGCCGTTTCCTCGATCTGTTCGGGTGCCTGGGCGACCATGGTCTTCTCTTCCGGCGGAGCCTGCGGACCCATCAGTTTTGCGAACATGGCCGACAGAGCCCTTCGATCCTGGGCCAGCGTGGTCTTTTCCGAGAAGGGGCGTTCCGTGAGCCACTGGCGGGCCGCGTGTACGAAGACCGGGGTCCGTTCGTTGTGGCGGCGCACATCGTGCAACTCTGACAGGGCAGCCTTTTCAAAAAGCGACAGGGCGACATGCGTGCCGACCCGCTCCGCGGTCTGCTGGAGAGCTTCTTCCGGGGTTTCCGTGGGCGTCATCTCGGTGGCCTCGAACTCGGCGCGATCCCGGACCTGTTTTTCCTGCATCTTCTCGTAGGCCGCCTCCACCGTTTCCAGGGCCACGGGCGGGGGATATTCGACGGAGTCCGTTCCTTCGACCAGGCGATCGGCCGTGACGGTGACCACGTAGGTTTCCTCTTCGTCCTGAATCTCGTACGCATGCCGTAGGCTGTTTTCACCGAAGGCGTGCCCGACTCCGGGCATGTCCGGGTTGTCCCCGTCGTTCATACCGAAAATACCAATATGGGGATCCTCCTTGTCATCGGAGTCGTCGGCGTCCAGATGCAGGGCACTGTAGCGAGGGTTGGCAGGGTCGCCCACAGCATAGATGACGAAGAGGATGGGGGTTCCCTTGATGCCTTTGATCCAGCCGTCATCGTCGAACTCCGCGTTACCATACCAGACACCCTCCAGGGTCGGTGTCTCTACGAAAAGGCTTTCGATGGTTTCAATGGCCGATTTGTGGCGCGATTTCGCTTCTCCTTGGCCACCACCGGGTCCGGAACCTGGCCGAGAGCCTGGCCTCGCCTGTGTTGCGCCGATTCAGGCGAACGGCGCCTCATTGGAAAATCTGGAAAAGGTTGCCAATGCAATTCTGATCTGGGACGGGAACAAACCAGGCGATCTCTTCAAGGCGGTCAAGACCGCCAATCCGGATGTTCCGGCCATTGTTTCCATCGGGACGGCAGGAAACTGGGTTCGTACCAGGGCGGCTGGAAGTAGCCTTTAGCGCTCGTAGAGCGTCTGCCCCTCGCGGTCTATGTGGTCGCGAAGTCCGGGGCGGTCGATGGCGGCGAGAAGGGACAGGTCGATCATCCAGGGCAGGAGCAGGTCGTCAAGGTCGCTCATGATGCCCAAAAGGTGATTGTGGGTCAGCTTTTCGCCGACCAGGGTCAGTTCGATGTCCGACCCGGGCTTGAAAGTGCCCGTGGCGCGGGAGCCATAAAGGATGGCCTTTTCCACCTCAGGGTAAAGGGTCAGGGCGGCCTGGATTTCCTGGATGGCCTCTTCGGGCAGTCCGAAACGCATCAAGTGTCTTCCTCGCTCATGCCCGCCTCAAGTCTGGCCGACAGAGCATTAAAAGCGTGAGAGTGTTGGCAGGTTAACCGCGATACGGTTTGCCATTTCCAGGTGGAAGGCATGCAACCTCAGGTTGTGGTCCCTGATCATGTCCATCCAGGCCTGGTAAACTTCTTATTTTAGATGGGGTTGCACAATCAGGCAAGCGTTCAGCCATGGCGGGCATCGCGTCAAATCTCCCATAATGCCTTTGACGGCTCCGGTCCCGGACGATATCCCATGGCCTTGCCGCAGACGGAAGTCCGGCACATTTTTGAAAAAGGGGGATGGGCATGAAGGACGTCATCATCTGGGGTACAGGGCAGGGCGGACGCATGATCGCGAGCCTGCTGCATGCCGACATCACCGTCAGGGCCTATTGCGACAGCGATGAAAAAAAATGGGGAGGCATGGTGGACGCAATCCCCGTCGTCCCGCCCGAGGCTGTCCCGGGGCTTGCGCCCGACGCCGTCTTTATCTCCATGCTCAACAAGGACGCCTGCGCCGAGGTGCGGGCGCGTCTTAAAGCCATGAACGTCACCGCGCGGGTCGTGACGGCACCGGAACTGCGTCAGACCTTCGACCTGCGCTTGGCCGCGCTGAAGATGATCGCCATGGAGGTGCGGGAGCGGGGCGTGCCCGGGGCCGTGGCCGAGCTTGGCGTGTATCGGGGGGCCTTCGCCGTGGAACTGAACCGCCTCTTTCCCGAGCGCAACCTCTACCTCTTCGACACCTTCAGCGGGTTCGATCCGCGAGACGTGGCGGTAGAGGGGGACGGGAAATTTTCACGGGCGGCAGTGGGGGACTTTGCGGACACCAGCGTCGAAGCGGTGCGCGAAAGGCTGCCATTTCCTGACAGGGCCGTGTTCCGGGTCGGATATTTTCCGGAAACGGCCAGGGGGCTGGATGAGGAATTCGCCGTGGTCAGCCTGGATGCGGATCTCTACAAGCCCATTCTCGACGGCCTGCATTATTTCTACCCGCGCATGTCGCACGGCGGATACATCATCATCCACGACTACAACAACGCCAGGTTCAACGGCGTAAGGCAGGCCGTCCGGGAGTTCTGCGAGGAGCAGGGGGTGTTCGTCGTCCCCTTGTCCGACCTGCACGGCACGGGGATCATCGTCAGGCCGTAAGCCCGGCCCGTCTTCCTTTCCGGCCGGGCCGTCCCGAGCGGACGGCCCTTCTGGCAGGTCAGCCGTGCCTGAGCCGCGCCCTGCCTACTTGCACTGGTCCAGGACCATGCGTCCGGACTGTCCGCATTTGGGGCAGCGGATGCCGGACTCCGACCCTTCGCATTCCACGCAATACTTCGCAAAGCAGCTGATGCACCGATACAGCACGGGGTGCGGTATTTCCTTGCCGCAACTCGGGCAGACGTCTTTTTTCTGTTCCATGGCGGATTCTCCTTGAGTTTGAGGGCCGATTTTGCCGCAAGCATCCGGATGGCGGGCATCCGTTGTCGGCGGAACGTCTTCTTCGGCTCTTTGTGGGAATTATGTCAAGGAGGGCATGAAGGGCGCGGCGGAAGATCGCCATCCGGCATGAGGGCGGAAAGAGGATACGTATCGACCGATCTTTTGAGTCCACGAGCCGAATAATCGCTGCAACTCCCTGGGCATGAGCAGCGTACGTCACTCCAGATGCTTGGCCTGCCTCTTTCCGGGGCCGGATGCGCTTCTGGCTTCCAGCGACCTGGGATGAAAAGTCATGTTGTCCGAAATCACCAGGGGCAAGGGTCGGCCCTTGACTTTCAGAAGGTCGGCGGCAATGGCGTTGGCCGCCTCATTATCAGATAGCCCAAGTTCCTCGGTCAGGTAGGCGAAAAGCAGTTCCGCCAGGCGCTTCAGGGCAATCTGCCAGGTGGACAGGGTCGCGCCGTACAGCCATTTCGAAAACCGCAGAAATCCCGCATAGACATCCTGATCCGGCCACAGCAGGCGCACACTGCCATTAAAATTTCCGCTGTTATAGAGCAGGTCCCAGAACCGGGCCATGCGTTTCAAGTCCTGCATGGTTTTGAAATCAATCAGGTTGTTGGCCAGGATTTCGTAGGGCGGATATGGCAGATAGGTCATGCCATGCACGGCATCGTGCCTGTTCAGGGTGGTGCCGGACAGTTTTTTCAGGACGCCCAGCTGGATTTCCGCCTTGGTCAGATTGGCCAGCCGATTCAGGTTGCGTCCAAAGCTGTCCGCGCTTTCTCCGGGCAGCCCGATGATCAGGTCCACATGCAGATGGGCATTGGTCTTTTCTTCCAGAAAGCGCAGGTTGGCCGTGGTCCTGTCCATGTCCAATCGCCTGTGAATGGACGCGGCCACATCCGCGTTCAAGGTCTGGATGCCGACTTCCAGTTGCAGGGTGCCCGGAGGGAACTGGGCAAGCTGCTCCCGCAATTCATCGGGAAAATGTTCGGGCACAACCTCGAAATGGACCAGAAACGGCGGTTCCTGCCGCAGGAAAAAATCCAGGATCGGCCCGACCCGCTGCATGCTCAGGTTGAAAGTCCGGTCGATGAACTTGAAGTTGCGCGCTCCCCGCTCCCAGAGCGTGGCCAGTTCGCGCAGAAACCGGTCCGGGTCGAAATAGCGGACCTTTTTGTCGATGGAGGACAGGCAGAATTCGCAGGAAAAGGGGCATCCCCTGGACGCTTCCACATAAATGACCCGGTGGGCAATGTCTTCGTCAGTGTACAGGGCGTAAGGCATGACAAGGCGGTCCGGATCGGGCGGGCTCGCCGTGATGACCCGGGGCAACTCGGTGCCGCCTGTAAGATACGCGCAGCAGAGCTGATAAAATCGCTCTTCCCCTTCGCCGCAGATCACGTGGTCGGCCATGGAAAAATCGAGCCGATGCGGAAAATGGCTGACCTCCGGCCCGCCAAGAACAAGCAGCGTTTCGGGCGCGAGGGTTTTGAGAATGCGCACCAGCTGTTCGCATTCCTTTCCGTTCCAGATGTAGACGCCAAGGCCGATGATTCTAGGACGGTGCGCCAGGATTTTTTCAGCAATGTCGACCAGCTGTTCCGAAATGACGAATTCCTGGACAACGGCCCGTGGCCGCAGGTCATGCAGATTGGCATGCAGGTAGCGCAGCCCGATGGCGGGGTGGATATACCGGGCATTCAGCGTGGTGAGAACAATGTCATGCATAGGAGGGTGTTGGTGTTGCCCCGATTGAACCGGCCGACGATTGCGGGATGCTGTCGGCGATTTTAGTAAGGTGGCGTTTGCCTGACCTGCCGCATTCTGGGCGCTGGAGTCAAGGCAATGAAGCCACGGCAATGGTTTGCTTGCCATGTCGCTTTTTCGTAAGGCTTGACCCACGCTGATTATTTTTGCAGGCACTTCCTTGCATCGCTGAAGACGCGGCGCCGTCCTTGGGCCCGGACCATGGGCCGATCCCGAATACAATCGCAATACTCCATGAAAAATTACTATATCAACGACAAACGGAAACTGGCGCGCCGTCGCCGGCTCATCCCGATCCTCCTGACCGGTCTGGTCATCGTTTGCGCGGTGTACCTGGCATGGACGTATCGGCAGGATGTCCTCGACGTGTTCGGCAGCCCCGCCGAGGACTCCGTCGCCACGGACAACGCCACCATGGACAACTCGACCATGGGCAACGCCACCATGGACAACGCCACGGCGGTCGCGGCCGACGTGCCGGAACCGCCCAAACGGGAGCCCGTGCAGGAATGCCTGATCCAGGACGGCGACACCCTGAGTTCCATCTTCGATAAGCACCTCATTTCCCAAACGACCCTGTTCCAGATCATGGACGCCGACGAGCAGCTCCTGGCCTTGGACATCCTGCGCCCCGGGAACACGCTGACGTTCACGTTCAACGCCGACTGGAGTCTGGAACGGATGGTGCTCTCCGTGAATCCGGCCCGGCAGGTCGTCTATCGCCGGGTTGACCCGGAAAATTTCGAGTTCGAGGAAGTCATCCATCCCGGCACCTGGGTGCAGCAGACCCTGGCCGGCGGCATCGAGGGCAGCTTTTTCGTCTCCGCCCAGAGCGCGGGCCTGAATGATCAGGAAGTGGCGAGCATCGCGGATCTGCTCAAGGGACGCATCAACTTCCGTCGTGACCTGCAGGCCGGGGACACGTTTCAGGTCGTGCGCAGGCAGCAGTTCGTCGGCGACGAGTTCGCGGGCGAGAGCCAGATCCTGGGCATCCGCATCCTCTGCCGGAAACGGACCTACGACGCCTATCTGTTCTCGGACGGCAAGTACTACGACCGCGAGGGCAACAGCCTCATGCGCGCCTTTGTCCGCTATCCGTTCAAGTGCAGCCAGCGGCTGTCGTCAGCCTTCAATCCCAGGCGGCGTCACCCGGTGACCGGCAGGGTCTCCCCGCACAACGGCGCCGATTTCCGCATGCCCGTGGGCACGCCCATATTCGCCCCGGGCGATGGCGTGGTCACGCGCACCCTCCAGCACCGTTTCGCCGGCAAATACATCGAAATCCGGCACAGCGATCGCTACTCGACCCGTTATCTGCACCTGAGCAAATTTCTGGTCCGCAAGGGGCAAAGGGTCAAGCGCGGCGACAAGATCGCCCTGTCCGGCAACACCGGTCGGTCCACCGGCCCGCATCTGCATTACGAGTTCCACGTCGCCGGACGCCCCGTCGATCCGGTCACGGCGCCCATCCCGATCATGTCCTCCATTTCCAAGAAGGATCGCGCCGCCTTCAAGGCCAGGGTGACGCAGCTGACGGCCGACATGGATCAGGCCAAAGCCCCTGAAGCCGGTCCGCGCTTCTCCCAGGCCACGACCACCAACTGATCCGCAGGCAGGCGTGCTCATCGATGTCCCGTGCCGGAGGCGCAAGCGTTTCCGGGTGTTTTCAGGGCTGAAAGGTGTACTCGTAATACTGGTGAACGGCGCCATTGGCGATGGCCGCTCCGCAGCCATGGCCCACGAAACGAACCGTCACCACCTGCTTGTCTCCCTTCTTGGGGTTCTTTCCAAAAGACAGATTGTAGGTTGTCTGCGTAACCTTGGGATCCTTGGCGACCCAAAGAGAATGCCATTTGAATCCGGAGGCCAAAAAGGTCGCCTTGGGCGGCGGATAGTTGTGATCCTTGTGGCGGCCGTCGTAAATTTCGAGCCCGCATGACCAGACCGGCCCCGTTGATCCTTCCGCCCTGTCGACTTTGAGCAGGATTTCCACCTCTTCTCTCGGCGCGGCCGAGACCGGCAGCGGCGACCAGCTGGCCGCGTAGTCGAATACCCAGGTGGCGCTTCGATCCTTCACGGAGATATGGATCGAGGCGGATGTCTCCGTACCTTGAACATTGACGGTGTTGAAACGGGAGCTTTCGAGGATGTCCTGCCAGGTCCTGGTCAGCATCCAGCGTCCGCCGCCTTCTGCTGTCGCGGGCGCGGGCGCGGCGACGTCCTCTTTTTCCGCAATGTCGATGGTTACGGCGTCCTTGGCCAGCGCGACGCCACTTGTGCTTTCCAGCCTGACTTCGGGATGGAAGCGGTCTTTGGCCTTCAGATTCGTGTAGGTATGACTGATCTTTGACGAGACGCCGGGCCGCAGGTCTTCGGAGAAGGTCGCTCCGTCGCCGAAGTCCCACACGAAACGATAGGCGTCATCGGGGCGGGCGCTCGCCTCGAACTCGTGCGTGACCTGGGTTGCGCCCTCGGCCATCTCGTATGTCACGATGCGCGGCGGCTGGATGACGACCGTTGTGTCCTTTTTCTTGTAGGTAAAGGGTTCGCTCCTGAAACGCCTTGTTCCCGCTTCGATCTCCACATGGGCCGTCTGGCCGTCCTCGATGCCATAGAATTCCTCTTCCTCGGTCAGGGCGTGTTCGCCCAGGGGCGCGTAAAGACGCAACTCCTTCTTCTCAAGGGTGCCGTCCGCCTTTTCGATGGCTTCGAGCCTGCCCTTGCGGAAATGCAGCGCGCGCCTGCTGACCGGCTTCCCGTCGCGGGCGATGACCAGCGTCGCCGGACCGGTGTATTCGATCGCAAGCCCATAGGCCTTCCAGGCCACGTCCTGCTCCTGGTGGTGCGTCATGTCCGTCTCGACCTCGATCACATACCTCGAATACTCGGCCCCACCTGGCGCATCCCCTTTTTCCACGCCTTTTTCGGCAAAAGTCGAGACAAGCTCCATGGTCGGAAAAAACATGTCCATCAGATCCGCATTGGCATGGATGGCAATGGGCAGCAGCACCTTGGCCTGATTCGGCGCGTAGGCGTTCGGGATGTGATAGCGCCCCGTGGCGCCCGAGTAGGAGGCTGCGGACTCCAGCGGGTCGATCCAGATGGACTGGTCCGGGTCGAACCAGTGAAAACTGAGCCGTTCCTGCGCCATGGGCACCCGCGTCCAGTCGAAGGCTCCTCCCTGGCCGTCGTAGCGTTTGACCCTGCGCTTGATCAGATAGCCCTGAACAAGGGTCGCGCTTTCACGCAGATCGGAAAATTGCGGAGACGGATAGGCGTGGGCCAGGAGCGGGTCGTAATTGTTTGGAATGATTTTGGAAGCCTTGTCGTGGATGGTGTCCTCGGAATAGAAATGGCTGTTGGTGAAGCCCGCCACTTCGCGGACCAGGCGTTCGGGTTCCTGGAGGGTGCCGCCGGCGCTGGCCAGCAGGGGCGTCAGCCGGGGATCCAGGAACGGGTCCGCGGCCGCTGCGCGGACATGCTCGCTGAAGATGCGCGTCTCGATGGGTTCGTCAAGGGGATGGGAGTCGTTGCGGACGTGCGCGGGCTGCGTCATGTCGCCCAGCATGTGCATGGCCTCGCCCAGCGCCCGGTACGCCAACGCGAGATAGACGCTGCGTTGGTCGGCATGATCAACCGGAGCCAGATTCAGGTTGAGCTTGAAATGGTTCGGGGCGAGCGTGGGCGGCAGGGGAACGCTGTCGTCGACCTCCATGGCGAGCTTGTAATAGGTCAGCCCCTGCCGGAAGCTGAACGGATTGTCCGGGTGGTCCAGCCCCCAGGTCTTGGCATCGATGCCGGGGGCTTCATAGAGGACTCCGTGGGCCCAGAACTGATCCGTCAGGTACGGCTTCACAAGGCCAAGGGGGTCGTAGAAATGCCGCACCGAGGCATACAGGTGCGGTTCGTCGGCCCAGTCGCCGCCCACGATGATCCACTGCGGCATCGTGAAGGAACCCTCGGCGATCGTGTAATGCCCGATGTCAAGGCCGGAGCTGGTCACGGCAATGCCCCGGCAGGGTTTTTGGCGCAATTCTTCCGGCAACGGTCCCAGAAGATACTTCTTCTTGCCTTCCATCTGCCTGTAGAAAACATTGACCGCTTCGTAGTTGATCTGCCGATGCGTTCCCTGGTTCCAGGCCAGGCCGTCATGCGTCAAGGCAAGAAAAAGAAGCAGAAGCGCAGTGCAGAAAAGTTTGATCCTCATGAGCAAGCCCCTTCAAAAATCGGCCAGAAACCAAGTGTCGCCATCTTTTATCCACCTTGTATAGAAGGTGAATCCGTCCAGTTCCAATGCATACTCGGCAGTTCTGAGCGTTGGGTCCTTTTCCGGTTCGGCGGGAGGACTCAGGAACGTGATTTCCGCCGCTTCGAACAGGGCCCCAAACGACGGCATGGCGTCGGGGTTGGCCGCGAAGAGCGCCGCGTAGACGTCGCGCCGGCCCTTGGCGATGAGGGCCGTAGCCCCCGCGATGTCCTTGCGGTCCATGGCCTGCCGGAAATCGTTCTGCCGCTGTCCGATGGCCTGTTTCTCGGCCTGCAGGTCCGGAGTGTTTCGCCAGTCGTAATCGTCCGTACCGAGCAGATCAGAGTCTTGTACGGGCGCCGCGCCAAGCACCGGGACAGGCACCGGGCCAAGCGCCGGGCCAAGCGCCGGGCCAGGCGCCGGGCCAGGCACCCGGACCGGCGGGGCCGTGCTCGGTTCGCCGCCTGCTTGTTCCGGTCCATCGGGCAGGGGCGCGGCGGGGGCGTTCGCCTGCCGGGCCGCGAATTCCTGCATGTATTTGGCCAGCGCTTCCAGGGTGTCGACATGTTTGGCCAGGGACCCGGCATTCGCGCTTTTTGCCTCGTGCGCCAGGGACAAAATTTTCTGCACGTCTGCCCCGAGAATGTCGATTCCGTCTTGATGCAGTTCCAGGGCAAGCCGCATGAACGGGGCTGGCAGCATGTTCCAGCCACGCAGGGCCCGGACGGTGAGCTTGCCCTCCTGTTCCAGCTCGCGCATTTCCTGTCCTGCGGAATCCGGCGCGCACGTGGCCGGGTCGGACAGGGGCCAAATCAGGAAGCAAAGGGTGCCTGTCAACACCGCCGCCAATCTCAACGTATGCAAAGCCGACATGTTCGCGTCTCCCTCTCCCCGGCGTTCAGTTTCCACAAATCCATACCCGAATCGGGGCACAAAAAATAGTTTTCGTTTGTGCCGCGCATGGCGCGCGTCCCGCTTAGACCTTTTTTGGGCTTCCGGAGTCCGTAAGGGCGGGAGTGCAGTCGACGTCGATCCTGATGGGGGCAGACTTTTTTGGACACGGCACGTCAACCATGCTAGCGGAGGAATTGAAGGCTTCTTTTTTTGTTTTGTTTGAAAATATATGCTGGAATGACCATGTAATTATATCAGTAAATTATGTTTAAATGAAATTAGAATCAGAAAATTTATAGCATTTGTAAGCTGCTTTCAAATTTTCGAATAAATTTCACAGCCCAGGTAAAAAAGGAAATGATCAAATCCATATCCAGTGCTTTCACTTCCTTCGCCTCAACAGGTATGAAAAGACCTTTACTTGGGATCGCCTCCGGTATTGTGTTCGTCGGTCTGATTCTCGCCGTGCTCGTCTATTTTGACCTTCACGAGCATCTGGTCGACTTGTTGGAGTGGATAGACGCGCAGGGTGTGATGGCCGGAGTCTACTTCATCCTGCTCATGGCGGCGGTAGTGGTCCTGCTTTTGCCGGGCTTTTTCGTCACCACGGGTGCCGGTTTCGTGTTCGGCGTCATCAAGGGGACCGCGCTGGTCGTGGCGGGCACGGCCATTGGCGCGTCACTGGCCTTCCTGATCGCCCGCCACCTGTTTGGCGAGCGCGCCTCGCGGTTCATCGTCGGTCACGGCAAGTTGCAGCTCGTCAGCGATGAAATGGCGCGTCACGACTTGAAAGTCGTGATGCTCACCCGGCTGATTCCATTTTTTCCGGGCAAGATTTCCAATTATCTCTTCGGACTGACACGGTTCACGTTCAAGGGCTTCGTGCTCGGCTCGCTGATCGGGTTCATTCCGTTTTCGTTGCACAACGTCTATCTGGGCTCGATCACCGCCGATCTGGCAAGCATTCTACGCGGCGAAATGGAGCGTTCGCCGTTGCAGTGGGCGATCTATGGCCTGGGGTTCGTCATGACGATCGTTGCGTTGCTTTATTTCAACAAACTGGCGCGGCGGGCTCTGGCGGCGTATTCGCGGAAAAGCGAAGTCGTGCAGGGCGGCAAGCCCGGGCCTGAAGCAGGGAAAAGGGCAGGACCCACCAAGGACAGCTCATGAAATTTTCGAAATGGACCTTTTTGCAATACATCATACGGCGCGCGGCGCGTCGTCAGGGTTTCCTCGATCCGATCGAACTGCTCGCACGGCTCCGCAGTTTCGCGCAGCCCTCCGAAGTGGGCGAACCGGTTGAACTGTTGCGTGCGGGGGTCGTGTTTCACGCGCGCGGCCTGATCAACAGCCGCGTGATCCAGTACAACATGGACTGGGTGTGGCCCTACTGGGTCGAACGCCAGTTCAACCCCAATGACGAATCATTCATTCCACGCGCCTTTTCAGTCTCGCATATCAATCTCACCCATCGCAACTGGACCGCGCTCGGTTATCCCGACTGCGGGGAATTTCCCCTGGTCGATCCACGCGGACTCCTGACGCCCTGCCTTGACGGCTGGTCCCTCGACGGCTGGGTGTGCACGGAAGGGGGGCGCAACCTGTTTCCGTCGCGTAGCCTAAGCGGTGATCAGCGGCAGGACATGTCCAGCGGCCTTGCGATTACGACACGGGTTCAGGAGGACGGCCTGATCCTGAGCAGCACGGCGAGGGTCGAACTCGAAGGCGGGATGCCGGTGTGCGTGCTGACCCTGACGGCCCGGGCCGACGGTCCCGCCTGGCTGGCGCTCGCGTTGCGCCCGGCCAATGCGGAAGGGATCAGCTTCGTCAACGATGTGGCACTTTCTCCTGATCGCAGGACCTGGACCGTGAACGAGGAACAAAGTGTCGTGTTCAGCGCGCCGGTGGAACGTCACCTAGTATCCGATTATGGCCATGGCGATGTCGCGCTCCATTTGAAGCAGGCGCATGCCCGCGCCGAAATCGAAGAACGCGGCGCAGGCAGTTGCGATCACGGCATGGTGACGGCGGCCGCGCTGTTCGCGATACCCGAAGGCGGCGAAAGGACCCTGACCGCCCGTATTCCGCTGCCGCACAAGGCGCCTGTGCTTGCGCAAAATGCCTGGGCGGATCTGCGCGAAGGCGCGTGCATGTTGCAGTGTCCCGATCGCAGGTACCAGGAACTCTATGATGCGGCGATCACCTCGTTGATTCTGCATTCGCCGGACGATGTGTACCCCGGCCCATCGACCTACAGGCGTTTTTGGTTTCGTGATGCCGCTTACATCATCCACGCCCTGCTGTGCGTGGGCCTGGAAGCGCGTGCCGAACGCGCGCTCAGGCGCTTTCCGGAGCGGCAGACTCCGCTCGGCTATTTTCGGTCTCAGGACGGCGAGTGGGATTCCAACGGTGAGGTGCTGTGGATCCTGCACCGCTACCAGCAACTCAGCGGCAGGAAACTGACCGCCGACTGGCGCAGCGTGATCGCACGCGGCGCGCGCTGGATCATGCGCAAGCGTCTTTCCGACACACTCGCCGCCCCACATGCGGGCTTGCTGCCGGCGGGATTCAGCGCCGAGCACCTCGGTCCCAACGATTACTACTACTGGGATGACTTCTGGGGCATCGCCGGACTGCATTGCGCCGCAGACCTGGTCCACGGCCACGATGCCGACATGGCTGCGGAGTTCACGCGCGCCGCTGCCGATTTCACCGGGTCGGTGGAGCGCAGCCTGGCTTCCTGCGCGCAGCGACTGGGACGTCCGGGCATGCCGGCTTCGCCGTACCGGCGGCTGGATTCCGGCGCCATCGGGTCGATTGTTTCCGGCTACCCCCTGCAACTGCATGCCCCGGACGACCCCCGGCTGCTCGACTGCGCGGAGTTTCTGCTCAAAGCCTGTTTCATCGAAGGCGCTTTTTTTCAGGACATGATCCATTCCGGTCTCAACGCGTATCTGACCCTGCATGTGGCGCAGGTGTTGCTACGTGCGAACGACCCCCGGCATCTGGAGCTGATGGACGCGGTGGCAGGGCTGGCGACGCCGACGGGCCAGTGGCCTGAAGCGATTCATCCGCATACCCGAGGAGGGTGCATGGGTGATGGCCATCATGTCTGGGCGGCGGCCGAATGGGTCCTGATGGTGCGCAACTCTTTTGTGCGTGAAGAGGGCGATCGTTTGATTCTGTGCGCGGGTATTCCCGGGCGCTGGCTGAAGGAAGGCAGACCCGTGCTGTTCGGACCGGCTCCCACAAGCTTCGGTCCGGTGTCGATTGCCCTGAATCCAGTCTCGGAAACCAGCGTCGAAATCGTCCTGCGGACGGCATGGCGCGATCAGCAGCCGCCCATCGACGTTCGTCTCCCAGGCCATGAGCCTGTCACGCTGGAACGAAGCGCCACAACCGTGATCGTGGCAACAAAGGAAAATCCGTCATGAACATCGCGCTCATCACGAACACCTTCACACCGCACGTGGGGGGCGTGGCGCGCTCGGTGGAAGCGTTCGCGAAGGCATACCGGGAACTGGGGCATCGCGTGCTGGTCGTGGCGCCGGAATTCGAGAATGCGCCGGAGCATGAAACCGATGTCTTCCGCATTCCCGCCATCCAGCATTTCAACGGCAGCGATTTTTCGGTGGTGCTGCCGGTATCGCGGGGACTGTACGACAGGATGGAGGAATTCGGTCCCGACGTCATCCATTCCCAACATCCCTTCCTGCTCGGCATGACCGCCCTGCGGATAGCGCGAAAGCTCGACCGGCCGCTGGTTTTCACCCACCACACGCTTTACGAGCAGTACACGCACTATGTGCCGGGCGATTCGCCGGCGATGAAGCGTTTCGTCATTGAGCTGTCCACCCGCTATGCCAATCTCGCCGATCAGGTTTTTGCGCCAAGCCAGAGCATTCGCGACATGCTGCTCCGGCGCGGCGTCACCTCGCCGGTGCTGGTGGTGCCCACGGGGGTTAGCGTGGAGCGCTTCGCAAGGGGCAAGGGCCGGGATTTCAGGATGAAAAAGCATATCCCCGAAGATGCGTTCGTGGTCGGGCACATGGGCCGCCTGGCCCCCGAAAAGAACCTGGAGTTTCTCGCAAGAACGGTTGCGGACTTCATGAAGGAGCATGGCGAGGCGGTGTTTCTGCTGGTCGGCGCCGGGCCGTCGCTGGAGGAGATCAAGCATATCTTTGCCGAGGCGGGCATGAGCGGGCGGCTCTATGCGTGTGGCGTACTGGAGAAGGACGACCTCGCCGATGCGCTCAATGCCATGGACGTTTTCGCGTTCGCGTCGAAAAGCGAAACCCAGGGCATGGTCCTGATCGAAGCGATGGCGTCCGGCCTTCCGGTGGTGGCCCTCGATGCGCCGGGCGTCAGGGAAGTCGTCGTGGACGGGGACAACGGTAGGGTGATCAGGGAGGAAACAAGGGAAGCCTTGGCCGCTGCGCTACAGTGGGTTCATGGGCGCTCGCGGGAAGGGAGAGAGGCCCTGGCCGCCTCCGCCCGCGCCACGGCCGATGTCTTTTCGATGGGGGCATCCGCGCGCAAGGCGCTCACGGCGTACGAAAACCTGCGGTCCGGGCCCTCCATCCGGCGGCATGATGACGAGCTTGGCTGGGACCAGATCCAGGTCCGCATCAAGGCCGAGTGGGATATCCTGAAGACGTTTGCGCAGGCCGGTGACGAAGCGCTGAACGAAAGTCTCTTCGCCTCCGACCGGAAAATGAAGCGTTGACGGTGCCGGTTGAACCTGGGGCTGCTTTTCAGGGAGTCATGCCGTTACAAGAGTCGCTCCATGAACGAAAACGCGGCGGAGCGCCCATGCCCGAGTGCCCGGGCTGGGGCTTTAAGGCTAAAAGCAACAGAGTCTGTCGGAATTTGTTACAGCATCATATATTCATGTAACTCTTTGAATTGGTGTTTCAATTTTCCCTGACGGCATTCATCGTGGGCTTCTCGCGTCGATAATTGTTACAGTAGGTTCCCTGATAAAATTTCAATACATTAAAGAGATGAATGAAAAGAACTGGTTGCCGAGATGGTATGCGGAGTGCAGTGCTTATGGATTATGACCCCAGCAAGGAGGCATATATCATGAACAGCAGATTCGCATTTCTGACTATCTCGCTGATAAGTTTGATTTTATTGTCTTTCTCTCCAGGCTTTGCCGGAACGGTCTACTGGACGGACTGGACGAGTCTGACCACCGCTTCGCCAGGCGTAATCGGTACTCTCGATACGGATTCGGGACCCGTCGCAGTGAATTTTTCCGGTTCATATGCCTTTGCACAGGTGAGCGGAGGGGTAAATTACTGGAATCTCAATGCTCCTTACCTGTCTTCGGTTGTCGACAACGCGCCGCCCGCTTCCGACATAATTGCCTTGAGCACGGGTGGAACCGTTACGATCTCATTTTCGGAATCGGTGCTTGATCCTCTCCTCGCGCTCGTGAGCTGGAACGGCAATGTGGTCGACTTTAACGTCCCCATTGACATCCTCAGCTTTGGAACCGGCGCTTACGGCACCGGCACGCCGGTGCTTAACACCGACGGGGACGGGTTTACCGGAATCGGCGAAGTGCATGGCGTCATCAGATTGCCGGGCACATACGATTCCATCACGTTCTCCCATACCTCGGAGACTTGGCATGGATTCACGGTTGGTGTTCCCGGTGCCGGAGCGCCGCCACAGACCGTACCTGAGCCGGGCACGATACTTCTGCTCGGCCTCGGGGTACTCGCCATGGCAGGGGTGAGGCGCAAGCTGGGGTAAATTCTCTCGATGCTGCTCACTAAAAAGCGGCAGGCCTTCGGTCCTGCCGCTTTATCCATATGATGTAACGTGCTTTAAGGCATTCATTAGGTGAACTTTACATTCGAATTGGGCCTGACCTGTCGGAAAATTTAGGACCGTTCGATTCTCTCGGGACTTCCCTCAAATCAAGCATTTCAATCCTGCCGATAGTGACGGCCTGATTTTCCGAGATCACGTGTACAACTCTGTGCCG